>LAHU01001249.1_pt1 | contig 15304 bp, 15 predicted proteins | sample 329631 | NCBI WGS metagenome assembly LAHU01 (sample SAMN03275698, study PRJNA271635) | activated sludge metagenome | isolation source: sample C-0 Zero hour mixed sludge faded in reactor as a methanogenic...
CTGGGCCAGCGGGATGAACGGGAGGGGAATGTTCGGCGGGTTGACCCCCGCGCCTTTCTGAAGGTCGACAGGTCCCGCCGTAGAGATCCCCATCCCGGCAACCGGGGGCATCCCAGTTGCGGACACGGCTCGGGCGATGAGGCTCTCGAGGCTCCTGAGAATGACATCTGCATCTTCGGGGTGCGGGGGTGTCGGGGCAATGAGGAGCGAGAGGATCTGCCCGTCTTCACGAACAAGGCCCGCCCGTATGTTCGTGGCACCAAGGTCAACGGCAATGGCGGCCTGGTGCGGTTCAATGGAGCGCATCTCTTTGTGAAACGTATCTGTTTTCAGGAATTTCTATTGATCGATCGCTTTTTTTCGAGATCCATTTCGAAAATTGGCCCTCCTGTTATCCATCAAGAACAGACGCTGCCGGCCTCATATGAGATGCGTGTTGACGACGAGGGCGGCCACCACCACGATCAGCAACGTCCCCACCGCCAGTTCGAGCATCCTCGGCGGGGCCTTTGGCGAGAGGCGGACTCCCACCTGGGCTCCTGCCACTGCACCGGCAGCAATTGCAACGAAAAAGGGAATGGAGAGATTTCCTAATGCGAGGTGCGTCCCGGTCGCAGAGAGCGAAGTGATGAGGATCACGACTGCCGAGGTTGCCACTGCGAAATGAATGGGAATACCGCCAATCGTGAGAGCAGGCACGTTCACGATGCCTCCCCCGATTCCGGTCAGCCCGCTCATGAATCCGGCGAGGGAACCCCATGTCACCAGGTGAACAGGGTATACAAATAGTTCCTCCCCCTTTTCATGGAGTTTGCCGAAACGCTCCTTCCAGCACGGGCCAACGAGCAGGGGAAAGACGAGGGGGAACTTCCTGTAGATCATCTTGATGCCCATGAAGAGAAGGACCACGCAGAAAAGGGCGACCAGGTACTGCGAGGGAAGGAACGCGGTGATGAGCGCCCCGAACGCAGCAAAGGCCATCCCGGGAAGGGCAAGGCAGGCGGCACTCTTCATCAGCACCTGACCCTGGAGACCGTACCCTATTGACGCCGAGAGGGTTGTGCACGTGATAATGGCAAGGCTCGTCCCCACCGCGATGCGGGGATCAATCCCGAACAGCAACACGAGGGCCGGCACGTAAAAGAACCCCCCACCCACTCCCAGGAGTGCGGAGATGGCGCCAATCAGGACGCCCAGCATGCACAGGAGAAAGAGATCGAGCGGCACCATGCAAAATCGTGTTTCAGATCACATTAACGGTCCCTAAAGGTATAAAGATGAATATTCTTCCCCTATTCCCTGATGGAAATTGAGATAGGAGTGAAATTGTCGGACATCATGGAGTGAAATGGCTTTTTTTTAGGGAAAAAGAGACCGCTCTTTTTTAACCCGGAGGATCAGTAATCGCACGCAGTGGTTCCAACAGGGAACGCACGCATTGTGCAATGCCTTAAAACGGAAGGGCAATGTGGCATTCAGGAATTGAGATCCCTTGCCAAAAGCCAGTGACACACAGGCGTAAACACTTATCCCTCACACCTGGAAAACGCAGGAATCCAAAGTCCCACACGCTGCAGGAGGCCTATCAGATGAGATCATGTCACCACAGGCACCATCCTGATCCACGCCGCCCCTATGCCGGCATGGCCCGCAGAGGTCGGCGGGATGCCCGCTCGAATTCGAACAGACCGGAATGGACCGGTCCCGACCGGTGGTGAGGAACGCTTCCCGAATATTACGGGCGCACCCCCTTTCCATCCCATTTTCAAATGAACATCACACTTGTCATTATCGCTCATTTTGCTCGACCGCACAGCGAGTATCGGCTGCGGGTATAAAAAAAATGGCCCAGACATCTCCTGTGCTGGTGTCTCTGTAAAGGGCTCATCTGGTATTTTATTGAGAGAGAATCACTTCAATGGACAGGCACGCAGCCGGGCATACAAAAAAATGGGGGGATAATCTGGGCTGGATGACAGATTTGCCGATTATCCTTTAGAAAGAGACGTTGGGATTTATGAGTTCGCATACCTGCAGGTTTGAGGTCATCGTTTGGATTCAGAAGACCATGGTGGAAACGCATGCGTCCCTCACTCCTGTGTATCAATTCAACGCCCACCCGACAGGTTCTGAGTGAATAGTCCGGTCAACATGGTATCCGCCACTTATTTCTCCACCGCGTTCGATAGAGTGTGTAGTATGGCAGCGTGCGTGCCTGAAACTCAAAGGTGAACCCCTGATGGATTTTGCATTATCCACTGATATCATCGAGATCTTTGCCTTCATATTCGGCATAGCCGGTGCAGCACTGATAATATATGGAGGGTTGAGAGCGGTCATCAGGGTAATCTACAGGGAAGTGATGAAGAGGGACATCTCTTATAATCACATCCGCAGAGATTTCACCAGCAAGATCGTCTTTGGCCTCGAATTCTTCATTGCCGCAGATATTCTCACTACCTTCATCGCCCCCACGCAGGAAGAGCTCATCCTCCTTGCCGTGGTGGTGATCATCAGGACTGTGCTCGGGTACTTCCTGGCCAGGGAGACCAAAGAGTTCCCCCTGGAAGAGGAGTGAAAAAGGTTCCGATATCCACTTTTTTTCGCTGGCAATGATTTCTCTTGCTGCTGTGATGCAGTGACGAGAAATCTATGGTGCTCCTGGGCTTTATATGCGAAAAAAGGCTGCAGCCCGTTTACATCCCAAAGAGCCTGAGCCACCCGGGCAGCCGGAGAAAGTGAGTCCCCGCACGGGTCAATCCTGCCTGAGTTCCCTTGAGAGATCCTCGATCAATACGTCGGAAGGAATCTCGCATTCCTTGATCGTCTTCCTGAAATTGTACATCATCAGGAGGCATATCCCGATGCTGATGATCAGGATGGCCCAGAGGAACAGGTCCTGGTTCTCCGAAAAGAGCGGAAGGGATGCGACGAGGTAACCCAGGGATATGAACCCTGTGACCCAGAGGATACCGCCGATGATATTATTGGACAGGAATGCCGGGTAATTCATCTTCACAATCCCGGCAATAAACGGTGCAAACGATCGGATGTAAGGAACAAATCGGGCGAGGATGATGGTCTTCTTCCCGTATTTATGGTAGTACTGCCGGGTGACCTCGACATGGCGGCGGTCGACCAGGCATCTCTTCCCGTGGATCAGCCTGTCGCCGAAATAGTTCCCGATCCAATAATTCAATGAATCTCCTGCGATTGCGGCAATGGTGATGAGAACGAGGAGAATCCATACATTCAAACCGCCGCCCGCGGCGAAGAACCCGACGAGAAAGAGCAGGGAGTCGCCGGGGAGAAAAGGGGCGAACACAAGGCCAGTCTCGCAGAATATGATCGCAAAGAGGATTGCATAGATCAGGATCCCGTAGGTCTCCATCAACTGGGGGATAACCTTCTCAATATTGAGGAGAATAGCGGACAGCGAGAGTAGGTCCGGGGAGATCATTCCCAGTATGTTATGAGTTCGTGATTATTAGGCTGCTGTCCATGTGATGATGAGACCCTGGAAGGAGTTGGTGTAAATAATTTTAGGGGTTGAGCGATGTAATCCGCCCTGACTCTAAATCCCTGATCTCCGGGATATCCGGATGTACCGTTCGCTCAGCCGTATCACCGGCCAGAGGAGGAGAACCGGGGAGGTGCAGAGGATGATGAACACCCACTGGAATGCGGTGAGCGGGACCGTCGAGAACAGGGCTCCGCCGAACTGGACGATAAGGACCTGGATCACCACGATCCCTGCCATGATCCCGAAAAATGCCGGGTTTCCCCGGAAGAACGGCGGCATGACGCCGTTGATACCGCGGCAATTGATCCCGTTCCAGACCTGTGCCACGACAAAGGCTGCGAAAAAGGCGGTCTCCTGCTGTTCGGGAGTCTCCATGAACGGGAGGCCAAAAATTACAGCCAGCATCCCGACCAGGACATACACCGCTGCGGTGATGAGGATCGCCCTGAGCATGTAGGGGGTAATCACATGTGCGTCCCGAGGGATGGGTTTACGGTGCATCAGGGCTGGATGCGGGGCCTCCGAACACAGGGCAAGCGCTGCGAGCGAATCCATGACAATATTGATCCAGAGCAGCTGGATGATGGTGAATGGGGGAGGGTATCCCAGGACAGGGGCAAGGAACGAGAGCATCGCCGCCGAGATGTTGATGGTCAGCTGGAAGATCAGAAACCGCTGGATGTTCTCGAAGAGCGCCCTCCCCCACCATACGGCGTTCTTGATGGTCGGGAAGGAATCGTCGAGCAGGATGATATCGCTTGCCTCCCGCGCGACCTCGGTCCCGGCAATTCCCATGGCGAGCCCGACATCGGCATTGCGAAGCGCGGGGGCATCGTTCGTCCCGTCCCCGGTGACCGCGACCACTTCGCCGTTCCCCTGTAAGGCCTGGACCAGGAGCAGCTTATCGGAAGGCTCCGACCGTGCCATTACCTCCAGGCGCCGGGCGGCTTCGGGTCGTGCTCCATCGGGCAGGGACCGGAACTCGCTCCCGAGCATGACTGTCCCGGTGGTTAGGATTCCTGTCTCCCGTGCGATTGCTGCGGCGGTCTCGGGACTATCCCCTGTCACCATCTTCACCGTGATGCCCGCCTCGTTGCAGGTCCGGACCGCATCAGGGACGTCCGGACGCACTTCATCGCGGATACCCACGTACCCGTCCCAGGTCAAGGGAGGAGGATCGGAGCCCTCGGCGGGCAACATAGCGTGGGCAAACGCGAGGGTTCGCATCGCCCGGCCAGCGAGCGCCTGGATATGAGAGAGGTCTGGGGAGGGATTGCACTGCGTTGCGACAATCTCGGGGGCACCCTTGACGAGGATGAACAATGTATTCTCAAGGAAGACTATCGTCGACATCTGCTTCTTGTTTGAATCAAAAAGCTCCTGGGTGACTGGGGGATGAAGGGCCCTGATCTCCTGGTAGGAGAGCCCGGCCCGGTGGAGCCAGCGGAGGAGGGCTGCTTCGGTTGAATTTCCCACTGTCACGAGCCTCCCTTCCCGGGATTCGAGATCGGCGGTGCTGTTCACTGCGGCGTTCAGGGTGACCCAGCCGTTCGGTGTGGTGGGGACTCCGGGCTGGAGATCCGGAAATTCAACCGATGACGCCACGACGTCCATCTGGTTCATCGTCAGGGTGCCGGTCTTGTCGGTGCAGATGACCGTGACCGAGCCGACGGTCTCGCACGCGATGAGTCGGCGGACGAGGCTGAACGCCCGGGTCATCTTCCGCATCGTGAGCGCCAGGGAGACCGTGACGCTGACAGGAAGGCCCTCGGGAACCGAGACGACAATAATAATCACCGCGAACATGAAGCTGTCCAGTACGTAGTGGGCAATTGCAGCCGGGCTCCCTGTGAAAACACCGGTGAAAATCCCCTCGATCATCAGGGTTGCGATGATCAGCCCCGCCATCAGGTACCCGAACCTGCTGACCAGTCCTGCGAGACGGCGGAGTTTCAGCTGCAGCGGGGTCTCGGGGCGGGACCCCTCAGCGAGATCCGCGGCGATCCGGCCCATTTGTGTTGCATCCCCGACTGCGCCAATGATCATTCTTCCCCGGCCGGCAGTGACCAGGGTCCCTTTCAGGACAACTTCCTCGACTGTTTTTCCGAGTGGCTCGCTCTCCCCGGTGAACGCGGATTCGTCCACCTCGAAATTCGATGCCTGGAGAAGATACCCGTCGGCCGGGACCACGTCGCCTGCTTCCAGGAGGACCAGGTCTCCCACGACCAGGTCCCTCATGGGGACCGTGGCTGCATGGTCGTCCCGGATCACTTTGATACCCGTATCTTCCCGCATCGCGTTCAGGGCCTCGAATTCGCGGTTGCTCCGGTATTCGGTCACAAACGAGATGCTGGTCGCGAGCAGGACCGCCATCACTATCCCGATGGTGTCAATGAGGCTGCCCCCCTCCATGACCGCCACGATCGCCGAAATGAAGACTGCGACGAGTAAAATACGTATGATCGGGTCGTTGAACTTTGAGAGGAACTGTATCCACAGCGGTGTTCGTCTTGGGGGAGTCAGCTCGTTCCTGCCGTATTGTTCCCGCATTTCACGAACGGAGTGAGAAGAAAGGCCGTGTGTTCGGGCAGATTCTGGGAGGTCCCGGAATGGGATCATTCTACCAGTGTTGTCCTTTTGGGTATTCATCTTTGTGCGTGAAAATACCTGGAACAAATTTCCCTGCCAAACTCTCGAAATACTTAGAATTTTTGGAAACGTCTTTATCAGCAAGGTATAAATTTACATTCGCCGACACTCATCGCAAAATGTTTTACCTTATAGAAATACTCATCATCATCACTCTCATTGCTCTCAATGGCATCTTTGCCATGTCTGAGTTTGCTATTGTTTCCGCAAGGAAGATGCGGCTCCGGCAACGGGCCGAAAAGGGGGATACCCGGGCGGCAACGGCCCTCGACCTCGCGAATGAACCCACCACGTTTCTGTCGACCATCCAGATCGGGATCACACTTATTGGGATTTTTGCAGGTGCGTATGGCGGTGTGACCATTGCGAAAGGACTGGCCACCTCCTTTACCTCGTTTCCCTCACTTGTCCCCTATGCAGAAATGCTGAGTGTGACCCTGGTGGTTCTTGCCATCACGTACCTGACACTGGTCTTTGGGGAGCTTGTCCCGAAGCGAATCGCACTGAATAACGCCGAGGATCTTGCTGTGTCCATTGCGAAACCGATGCGGTTCCTCTCTTTCATCGCTCTACCTTTTGTATTCGTATTGAGCCGTTCAACCGATTTAGTATTACGGATTATAGGTGTCCAGGCACCCACCGAACCACCCGTTACCGAAGAAGATATCAAGCTGTTGCTGGAAGAGGGGACAGAAACCGGGATCTTTGAAAAGGCTGAATTGAGCATGGTGGAAGGGATATTCGATCTTGCAGACCGCCGGGTCGAATCGCTGATGACGCCACGCCCGGATATTATTGCCCTCGATCTCGACGACCCCGACGACGAGAACCTGCGAAAGATGGTTTTGAGCGGCCGTTCTAATTTTCCAGCATTCCATGACGACCTTGATACAATTGTCGGTATGGTGTCCGTCAAGAATGTTCTGGCCGGGATGGTGGAAAAGGGCTCGCCTGACATCCAGGCGGCAGTGACGGACCCGTTATTTGTTCCGGAAACCATCTCGGTATTGAAACTTCTCGAATCCTTCAAGGAGACCGGGTTGCACAGTGCGTTGGTCACCGACGAATACGGCAGTGTCCAGGGACTCGTAACCCTGCACGATATTCTTGAGGCGATTGTCGGGGATGTCAGAACGTTGGGAGAACCGGAAGAGATCCCTGTTATCACAAGGGAGGATGGTTCCTGGCTGATAGATGGAAGCACCCCTGTCGACGATCTCAAGGATATTTTATCGGTTGAGGTTTTCCCGGGTGAAGAAGAGGGGGAGTACCGAACAATTGCCGGGCTGATCATGTACATCCTGGATAGAATTCCCGCACCAGGTGATCATTTTGAAATCGGGGGTCTGCGCTATGAAGTGGTGGATATGGATGGGAAACGCGTGGATAAGGTGATGGTGACAAGGGTCTCTCAAACTCCCGCCAATTGAGGGTATCTTCGGCTTGGTTAGGGGGGAGTTGAGTAAAGGAGAAGTGAACGGAGCACGATGCTCCGTTCCCAGGATGATCTTGATTCACAGGGCGGCGCCCACGCGGCGGGGGGCGACAGCCCCTCCTTCAAGCGTCAGGGTGTAACACAACAAGAATGCGACTCTTTTTACAAAGAATCAGAAGGAAAAACAAGAAACACACGCGAAAAGAAAGAGTGAGGATTACATCGATTTTTCCGCAAGGTCGATGTCCTCTTTCTTGATGGTCTTTCTTCCTGCGTGTATTGCAAGCGTGTTTGCCTCTTTCACAAGACATGCAATGTAGTCTTCGGTCTGTGCGACAAGCGCAACTGCGGCGTCACTTCCGACCCGCTCGGCTCCACTCTTCTTTGCAATCCTTATAACGGCTGCAATAGGTAAATCTGCCACCTTGATTACCTCAAAACTATAAAACGTGAGAGAGTATTTATAAATTCCCTTAAAATTGCTTCAATATATCAGCAAAATTTGATTGGGATGAATTTTAGACCACTTATCTCATGTGTTCACTTTCAACCTGCCTGCTATAGATTTAAACACCACATAATGAGAACCTCACTTTTACCCTAATATTGTGTGAGGAACCTTCATGGGAATTTTCAGATTTGAAAATAAATATGCTGCACCGACCAGGCAGCAACGGGAACGATATATGAGAGGAGAGGTAGAAGAGCATCACTTCGGACCGGACGAGGAGATTACGCTCCTCCTCTATCCTGAAGCTGCCTATCTGAAGGATGATATCGATGGAGTCCGCATCCTGTTCACCGGATTCCATGAAAAACCCCATGCAGTGGAAGAGGCGAGGAGAATGGTGGAATACCATCAGCTCACGGAGGAACGCCTGAAATCATTTACGAAAGGAGATAAAAACTGAGTATCTGGAATACTCTTAGATGTTCGTTGATACACATTTCCGCTATCTGATTCGGTAACCGCTCGGAATCTCCGTTTATTTTCCTACACAATAGAAAACCCTCTTTTAGAGAGAAAAGAACAGATCCGCACTATTCTCAGGTCAGCCTGCACCCTCCTGCACAGGAACAGGCTGCCCGATTTTCAAGGTCGTGAGGCGAACGGACACCGTTTTCTTATGGCTGCGATACAGGTGATAGAGATCCCGGATGAAGAACAGGGGTGGTGCAGGGATGCACCACCAGCCTTCCCTCTGTGATGCCTCTTGGGAGAGGCAAGAGAAGATAGGAGAGGGGAGATAAAGGAGCCACCGGAGCGGTCAGAACCTTACGCCGGCTTCGTTATTTCTACTCCTCTTTCAGTTCATCACTGGAATTTAAAAAATAAGGGATTACGTTTTTTTGAACATTTATTGTCTATTATAAACAGCGCATCCCAGGACCACAATAGAGTGAACTTAAATCATAGTCATCGGGGAGACCTGGGCCAGGGATATAAGAAGACGGAATATGAGCGTTTATCCATGAATTATTAATGACAGGTACAGATTCGGCCTGAACCAAATTCCTATTTAGGACTGGTTGAATTGAAAATTGATTAGGCATGATTGGATTTGCAAATGATTTCGTTTGAACTGGTAATGATTTGGAAGGCGTTTTAAAAAAGGAATATTGTTCACTGTAACCGAAAATGGATATCGAAGTGATAAGAGCTACAACAAGGAGTATTGATCCAAATATTCGGATTTGATTTAATTCATCGATAATATATATTTTATTGTATATAATCATCTCCACATGTCTTTAAGAAGGACTTTCCCAGTTTGTGCATCAATAACAACAATACCTCCATTACTATATTCTATTTGGTCAAAAGAAATAGACTGTATCCACTCATGTTTTATTATGACTGTCCAAGTTAATGATTGTGTCCTTGGTGTGATATATTCAATGCTCAAATAAGCTGGGATTGATTCACGTTGGACGGATAATTTCGGAAAACACGTAAAGGCAATATCAATTGCTTCATCTTTAGTGATCTCGGGGAGGACTGATACCTCAACATCTCTCTGAATTCCTGTATACGATAAAATTTTCCCTGATTCAGGATTTACAGAAATCTGAACAATATTGGGAGTTCCTGTAGATTCAATAAATTCTCTCCATATAAAGAGATATTCTTTTCCTCCATCTCCATGATCAATTAATTCAGCATAAATAAGCTGGAAATTTTTTTCTGTGAATGTATTATAGTGATCAATCGCGAACTGTTGCGCATTTTGTTGCGCATCAAGGGGGGTCAATCGAACGATTTTTGATTGTTCAGGGGATTCAAGAAAAACTGCGCCTTCAACACTATTTGATTCAGAATTAATGTAATAAAAAGAAGTATCAGATTTATAAATCTCAAATGTTCCCGAATTTGTAGACAGTTGTCCTACTAATTGTATATCAAGATTTGAAAGATTTAAGAATTTTTCAATTGCATCCTTAGCAAAAAGTTTTTCATTTAGCTCAAAATCATTATCCGCCATTGCCTGTGGGATTATTATCATAAGGACAACAATCACCCAAATAATAGGTAGTATCTTCATAATATTCACCTATGTCCCATATCTTGCAGGTTTTAATTCTGTCAGCCAACTCCCATTAAGTGCCCACGAATCAACGCCACCATATTGTCCAATGGGGGGACAATACAATAAGGATTCACGTGTAGCAAGAGTCGCTGCACCGCTAATATAAACATTATATTGATTACAATAATACCAGAACTTATTGTTCCAATAAATCGATTTATTATTTGAAATATCCTCTTGAAATCCCATCGCATTATCGACTCCTTTACTTCTAGACATAGTGAGCCAGTTACCGTAGGTATTATTTATTTCAGCTGAATGACATGAGTCGAATAGCATGAATAAAACATCATTTAATTCACCGTTATTGAAATCAGATAAATAATATCTGCCTGGTACCCTATACCCATAGTCAGATATATGAAATTCAGATTGTGCCGTTTGATTTACAAATAAAAGGCGATAGTTATCACCGTGACCGTGAAAACTGAACATTGCATCATCCGGTAAAGCAATTGAATGCTTGTCCGGCAGAATAATCAGTATTTGCATGGCCATCATATCCCATTAAATCTTGCTTATTTGCGGCATCATTAGCAGAATAACGAGTATCCAAAGTATAATTTGGTAAGACTATTGGGGGTGTATAATTGAAATCGTAGTTATCTGCCCATGGCGGACTGTGCTGTACGGCTTGTAGTGGAATCACCAAACAACAAGTAGCTAATATTATAATTATGATTTTCCTAAACATATTTTTTACTGATAGTGAAAATAATATAAATGTTTTACTATTTTATTATTGAGTTGAATGAATCGGATCAAGAATCGTATCGTGAGTTTTATCAAATTCATCCATATGATTTTCTTATGATATTAAGAAATATTTATATAATAATAGTAAATAAATATTAATACCTACGAGGTAGTAGATATGGCAAAAATCACGTATATTATTGTGTTGATAGTTCTTCTTCATATTTGTATACCAGCAATTTCTGCTGCTATACCATACTCCTCAATAATACAAAATTCAAGGATATCAATCTCATTTCCTTCATATGATAAGCCCGGTGGTATCCCACAAATCTCTATCCCTACCCCAAGCGTTGTCATTGGTGAGATTACAAAGCCGGTGCCCAAACAGCAATCACCCCTGAATTCGGATCAAACGTGGGTATCTATGGGAATATCCCTTGATAAATTGCATAAAAATATAGGACTAGGTATACAGAGGCTCTCTGATGAGCCTGATGCATGCTGGATTCCAATAAATCCCATTGGTCCGATAAGAATACCTATGTCTGTTGCATATATAGATGGATATTATTGTGATAAACCTTGGATACCACATATAAAATTTCCGAATTAAATTTTTAATTATCAATCATCTGCCCCCAAAATAATCTGAACTAGGAGGTCGACACCTCCTGATCCCTACGATTGTATCTCCATTCCATTTCTTTGATTTATAACAGGAATTCCTCCTTCGAGATTCCGTGATGCTTAATCAATCGTTCTTTAGCAAAGGGCTAGAATTCCTCCATATCGTTGATGCAGACATTGCCACTGATGACCTTATACTTATGGTCAATATTGAGATGGCGATACCCTCAGAATATCATGGAGTTGTATCCCCGCCATTTGACAATACAGACAATAGAACCTCTTTGAACCTTTTCACCGTCTTCAGCATCAGAGATAATACAGAAGCATCGGCAACGATGCTCACCGATACCTTTACCTCCCGCTTTAGGATACCAAATACGATGGTCTTTATCCGCGTTATTCGTCCCTTTTTATGAGCCGTTTTTTATTTAAAGAAGTACTGCTTTCGTATCCACTAAAAATTCAACAAAAAATCTGGGAAGCCTGAAAATGGGCATTTCAGGATTTATTGCTTTGGGGGATCAATTCCCGATCCTTTCATCAGGCCATACTCAATCTCGTAGAACCCTCCGCCCCGGTCCTGGTAGGTGAGGTAGTAGTGCGTAAGCCGCTTCTCCTCGATCTGCCGGAGCAGGGTGGCCTGGTTCGTCAAGTCATGCCCGACCAGCACCCATCGGCGGGTCTCATCGCTCATCTTCCAGTAGAGAAGCTCATGAAAATCGGTCCTGTAACCTGTAACCTAAATAACGCCGATAGAGTGTTGAATTGCTGTTTAACAGGAATCAATATTTTTGGAATTGTTCATCGTTATGATGAATATTCACCTCATCGATGAATATACATCACACTGATGAATATGCATTGAACCGATGAGTTATACGCCATCTTTTTCAAATTCAGGGCACCAGAAAGTTTTTCGTAATTGAAGAGAATAGGCAACTGTCGCATGGGGTTCTCTCACGTCGAATGATAACGAACCCCAGTGCGGCCCCAAAGGGCATGAGTGAATTTGCTCTCCTTGGAAAAAAGCATTTTCCTTGTGCCTCCTGGAATCTGGAGAAAAGGAGGTAAAAAAGTGAAAAGAAAGATGAGAGGGATTTCCTGGAATTGGAGGGTGTTGGCAGCACTAATAATTCTTATTAGCATAGTCACTCTCCTTCCTGTGACTGGTGAGACGACACTAGTATCCATAGATTCGAGACCAGTAATTGGTCTTCCACCTGCAATCCCCGAGGAAAAAGAACTTATTCCTGGAACAAATGCGTTTAAACAACCTGTTGCAGAAAAATCCTTGATATTGGACAATCCGAATTATGTCATAACACTGGAAAATGGTTGGAATGTAATTTCAGTTCCAAAAAGGTTGTTACCTGGTAGAAACACGGCGATAGTTGTTTTTGAATCCATTGATACTGCAGGCCATTCAATTTACCAGTGGGATGGTTCAATTCAAATGTGGGATGCGATGGGAGCTAATGATATAGTGCGTCCCCTTGATGGTATATTCATATATTCTGTGGGATCGCAAGATCTTGAGCTGTACTTCGACGGCACCCAACCAGATCCTGCAGAAAAAATTGTATACAATCAGTGGAATCTAATCGGATTCTGGGATGTATACCAGACCTGTGCTCGTGATACATTGATTTCCATCGATCCAGGCTGGTCCTATGTCATCGGGTATGATCCGATCAGTCAAGGATATGAGCCAGCGATCTTCAATAGCGACCCGAGCCGACAGGAATTGATGTTCCCGGGAAAGGGGTACTGGCTCTGGATGAACGGAGGTGACACCATGCAGTATCCAAAGGCGAAGAATTACTATTTTGGTGGTGAATACGTCAATTTATATCACGGGATCGAAGGTCTGAGTGATGTCCATTATGGATTTGAGAATGTGAATGGTTTCTGGACAGGACTGAGTACTGCAACGAATTGGTATGGACGTTATATTTCCAGCCAGCCATTCAAACTTGGAGATGATAACGCATGGGAACGGCACTGGAAAGAGGGGGCGATGGATAGCACGTATGCCGATAATGTCCACTTTGCCTATTTCCATGGCCATGGATGTGAGGAAGCGATCAAGTTCGGAACCTACCATGACGATCCGACTCTCAGTTACAGCGACGTCCGATGGGGGAACACCATGCTCGACTGGGTAGCCCTGGACGCATGCAATGTCTTAAAAGATCCGGAGGAGACCAACTTGTGGCGAGGATCGTTCGCGGGCCTTCACGGAATTTACAGTTTTGCGAGCAATTCTATCTCTCATCAAAATAGAGGTAGTGAATTTTCATATTATCTTAAAACTGGAATGACAATTTGGGATGCTTGGAAAGAAGCTATAGATAGATCTACCCCCAGTGGCTCCCAGCAGATAGCAGCAGTATTGACAGCTAAAGATGATAATCCAACCACACAGGACTGCTATTACGACCACCTTTATGGATACGGGTATCAGATCAATCCTCCAGGATATCCATCAGATTTCGATTATGATACCGAAGTAATCACGGGGTGACAATAATGAACCGAATTGTATACCAAATTAGTGCGGGAATCTGCGTACTCGTCGTGATTGCTCTTGGACTCAGCTATATCAATCCGCTGATAACAGAAAATTCTCAGCCTTCATTAGTTCTCGGTCCTGGCGGGCCTACTGAAATCATACTCAATGCAGAGTTTCCTGCTCACCCTGCGAAGATGATGGTATATACTGTCGTCCCGCAGAATACGCGGGAAGATGCGAAGAAAATTGCGAAAAGCCTGGGAATAACGGAAGAATTGAAAGAGATGGATAATTCATATTTCACTAATGAGGGGAAATGGACTTTCTACTATGGTTCTGTCTCTGGTGCCTTCAGTTATCACTGGTTTGAACGGGAGTCAGGCCGAGATCCTATTGACATGCCTGAATACCTTCCCAAGGAAGAAGATGCAGTAATTATCGCGGAGCAATTCCTTAAATCGAAGGGCATCTGGGAAGAAGGCGCTGAATACCGCCGCACAATATGCCAGCATGGATACACCCTCTGGGGTGCGAACAATACAAAACAACTTGTCCACCAGACTATGGATGTCTATTTCGGGAGAGTGTTCAATGGCTACAATGTGGCCGGAGATCGTATTGTAGTCTCTATCGGGGGGAATGGGGATGTCATCGGACTATTTAAAGTCTGGCGTACTTATTCTCCGGATAAGGAGTATGCAATCATCAGTCCCGAAGAGGCATACCAGAAATTGATCGAAGACAGTTCCAAGTTCCCTGTCTCGAAGGATGTACCGGTTTCGATCACACGCGTATATCCTGGATATGCAACCCTTACCCCAAGCGAGAGTATGGATTTCTTAAAGCCAGTCTATTCATTCGATTACGAAGCAGTACAAGAGGGAACACCCGTCACAGGGACCGTGTTCATCCCCGCAGTTCCGGAACTGGGGGAAGCATAAATTTTTCAAGAACAGATGGAAATAAAAGGTGACGCCCCCATAGCGTCACCCTGCCTTCTCTCTGTGATGCCTCTTGGGAGAGGCAATCAGTCATTGCACGGGCTACTTGAAGGAACAGGGTATTCCGGTCAGAACCTTACACCGGCTCTCCGCTTCCCGATCCTTTCATCAGGCCGTACTCGATCTCGTAGTACCCGCCGCCCCGGTCCTGGTAAGAGAGATAGTAGTGCATCAGCTTCTCCTTCTCCGCTTCCTCGATCTGCCGGAGCAGGGTGGCCTGGTTGGTCGAGTCATGCCCGACCAGCACCCACCGGCGGGTCTCGTCGC
>LAHU01000447.1_pt1 | contig 15100 bp, 21 predicted proteins | sample 329631 | NCBI WGS metagenome assembly LAHU01 (sample SAMN03275698, study PRJNA271635) | activated sludge metagenome | isolation source: sample C-0 Zero hour mixed sludge faded in reactor as a methanogenic...
TGTGAAGGAAGACGTGGTAGAAAACAGGGAGATGGAGAGATGAGCGAAAAAACTTGTATCCGGTGCGGAGGCCCGCTCCAACTAGGTTGCGATGGGGTCTGTATGATCTGCCTGCGTCGGCAGGGTGATGAGTATGCGAGGACGGGGGATATCCGAGTACTCTTCGGGCGGACCTATCATTCCTCCCCCGAGGAATGATAGGTAATCAGACCGATCCCAACTATTCTTTATATACTCCCGCCCCGCCCGGGTGCCGGGGGAAGGTTTAACTATCACTAATACAATTAGTGATATATCATAATGGGGGTGAAACCGTTACTGACATCATAAAACAAAGAGCTCAGATCCTCAACCCTGATGAGTACGAGCGGATGAGAGAGCACCTCAACCCGAGGCACCGATTGATCTTCGACGGGATGCTCTTCACTGGGATGAGGATGACGGAGTTCTGGAGGTTCGTGGAGAACCCGCAGTGGTTCCACCAGGAGCGCCAGTACATCGAGTTGCCGCCCGGCTCGATCCTCAAGGTGAAGGCCAAGCAGAAAGAGCGGTCAGTGATGCTCTCCAACATCGGGACCCGGGCGATCACCGATCTCGTCTCCGCCATCAAGCGGAAGGAGATCGAGTACATCACCCCGGCCGGCTGGCGGCAGAACCTCGTGAGGGCGGCCATAAACGCTAACATCGAGTTACGGGGTATTACCCCCAAAATGCTCCGGAAGGTGTGGGTGTCCTGGCTCATGGCGACCTACCCGGAGGACGGCCTCCGGATCGCCTCCTCTGCAGGTCACGACATCCGGACGATGCAAGATCATTACCTCTCCCTCCCGTTCTCACAGACGGAGCGGGAGCGGATCCGGTTCTATGTTATCGGGTGGGGGGGTCGGAATTGAAAACAAGTATAGCATTATCTGGTTTATTGCCGATTTGCGACGCAGGGAAGCGGTAAATTGCCAACCATTGATATGCAACCGTATAGAAAGATGAACAAAACTGCCTTTACTGCAGAGTTTAGGCAATGGAGTGTGTAGAGTATGTGCATCGGGGATTTTATCGGGGTCGGGGAGGAGGGCAGCATGGTGCTCCCTCTCTGGCTCGTGAAGATGGCGGTAAAGATGGCCGACACCGCCGACAACAATTACACCGAGCCCGACCGAGTTGAGTTCCACAAAGACGGTCGGATCACGTTCATATTCAGAGAGGCTGAATAGGATGGGAAAATCTGAACGGGTCGTTCTATTCATCGGTGGCCTTGGCCTCGCGGCAGTGGGGGCGAGGGAGATCATAATAGCCGCGACCATGCCAACAGGGTTTATAGTGCCCGGTATCGACTCCCCAGGCACCCACATGATTATAGGTGCGGTGGCCTTTCTGTGCGGGACGACTATACTGTCCCTCTTATGTTCGATATTGGAGAAAGCAGCCAAGGAAAAGGACTGTGCGTAGAATGAAACCATCTGCAAAAATCTGTGACGAGATCCGGTGCCCGAGCTACCACGTCTACAAAACCGAGTGTGGCGTCACCGGGACGATCCCCAGCCACATGAAGAGCTGCCCGAAGGGTCGGATCAACTCCTACGAGGAGCTGGTCGAGGAGATCGCCCGCTTCGAGCACCTGCAATGGGTCGAGTGGTCAAAGGCCATTGCCGAGAGCGAGAGCATCGCCCCGGAGCGGCTGGCCCGGTGGGAGAAGTTGTGGGTGCCGTACTCGAGACTACCAGAGGAGCAGAAAGAGTCAGATCGGAAGTATGCCCGGAGAGTGCTTAAGCATCTGTTTAAGCAGGGGTTCATAACGGTGAACGCATACCCCCTTAACCGGGTTTCTGGCAGCACATTTGCTACCGAAAAGCGGGGCGGATACGGGACTGCCTTGAAGGTTAGTAAAAACGCAGATACGCGCTCTGATTAGCAATCAAGCAGAATAGGTTGCTCAGATTAAACACCCTCGCAGACGCCCTAAAACCGACGATCTCCGGGCGGGTGGGGTGATACAACCTCTCCTTTTTCCCGCCCCCTTAAATCGCCGTGATACTCAAAGATTTGGGCTCGGATTGATCAGAACCCTCCGACCTCGAAGAAGTCCGCCGGCGGCGCAGGAGCAGAAGACCGCCAGCATCCTCGATGCCATGAATAAGGATCCCCGCCTGGCCATCATCGACCGCAAGCTCGAGGAGTTCCGGCGGTCCCTCATTGCCGACCTGGACGAGCCGACCGCCTGACCGGCCACTCTGTCCTTTTTAAAGCCTCTATATCTTTTTTAAAGCCCGTCGCAAGCGCGTTGCGCGGCCCAACCGCTTTCTCGCAAGATTCGTCCGTTAAGGCCCCCCTACCTCCCCCCAGGAGTATATATATCTCGATGAAAACTATATATGTAGCAGAAATCAATATAGTTGCATGGACACCATCCCCGGCGACATAAAACAGGCCATTGGGAAACTTTACGTCCTCTGCTCTGTAACATCCGACCCCGCCCTCCTCCTCCGTTTAACGCGGGCACTGATGAGCATCGTCCGGGCTTGCGAGGCAAAGATATACGGCTCCATTGAGGACGGCACCAAAATGATCCCGCAGTGGGATCAGTACCGGGCCAAAATCGACGAAGCCACCGTCGCCTACGCTACCTCCTCAGATTCATGGGCAAACGCCCTGATCGCGTGTGCGGACGTCGCCGATTACTTCTATGCCATCTGCCTAATGGACAACCTCATCGAGATCGACGAAGACGATTTTGACATCACCGCAGCATTCACCCCAAGATCCCCATCCCCGGACGAAGACCATGACAGCAGCACAGGAAAATACCTCTCCCGCACCTGAAACCCCAACAGAGGCCGAGCAAGTCGGGCGGCGCGAGATCCGGGTCTCGAAATCCCTCCTCGCCGTCAGCCCGACCATCGGCAAGGCCCTCACCTACGAGATGACCACTCACGACGACGGCGTTGCCGCCACCGGCGGCGTGTTCGGCATGTTCCTCGGCGCCATGGGCAAAGGGAAAAGCACCCTCATGGTGCAGTACGCCCAGCTCGCCAACCACGTCCCCGGCCTGGCGGCAAAATGGGACGTCGCCAACCTAAAAAACCAGCACGTGCCGGAGACCGTCATCTGGCGCGGTCTCGAGTACGACCACTGGAATTGCCTGATCCCGGAATACTGGATCCGGTCCTTCCCCGGCACCGACCCGAAACCGATCCGGCTCCACATGCACTACCAGGACCGGCTCGACTTCTACGTCCAGGCCGGGAAAAAGAAATACCGGCTCATGCTGCCGGGAGAAGATACCCAGTTCTACAACAGCCCCGAGCAACTCTACGAGAATATCCTCCAGGGCGGTATCAATGTCGTCTACGAGCCGCAGGAGTATTACCTCTCAGAAAAAACCCTCGCCCGGCTCCTCGCCTCACAGCTCTCGAAAAAGTCAGACTACAGCAAAATGGAAGACGTCCGGGCGCCGTCTGCTATGTGGTGGTACGAGTTCATCGAGACTCTCATCCGGGTCAAGGCCCGGCACGAGTTCTACACCCTCCAACTCGACGAGGCCGACGACATCTTCCCCTTCGGAGCCCAGGGAGCACACTGGCACCTGATCGGCTGGCTCACCCGCACCATCGTCCATCTTCGGAAAAACAACGTCTCCCTGCTACCGGCAACCCAGGACATCAACCTAATCGACCACCGGATCTATGACCGCGTGAATTATTTCGTCTGGCTCCCCGGCAGCCGTCCGAAGGCCCGGATCTCCATGATTCACCAAAACCTGATCAGGACCCTCCCCCGTGGATGGGGCATCGCCGAAGAGGCCAACAGTCGCTTCGGCAGAATCAAGTTCCAGCGCATCCCCCGCCAGCCCCCGGTCGTGCAGGCAGTAGGTCTATCAGGCATATAGTTCATCAGAAACTATATAGAAAATCGATAGATATATATCATAAAATAGACCTATATCTTTTTGGAGAAAGCCTATGGGAAAATATGTAGAGTTTGCACGCGAATGCTACGCTACCTTCCTTGTCAGCGGCAAGGAAGGTCTCTGGCGCCTCTATGAGGCCCGGTGTCTGAGCGAGGATGGCAACATCAACGCCGTCATCGGCTTTATCGTGGTCGCGGCCGTAATGGCCATCGGCGTTGTCGTCCTGGCTACGATCAGCACCGCGACCCCCGCCCTGAATGAAACCAGCCCGTTCTACGCCCTCCAGGCCACCGTCGAGACGACCACCGTCTCCGGGTATGGGCTGCTCGTCGTGAGCCTCATTGTCATCGCCATGGTCTCCGTGATCGGATACCTCATGATGATGAGCGGACGCCGCCAGTAAGGAGACCGGAAACCCGTTCCCCGTTTTTCCGGACATACTCATGACTCTGCCTCTTCGCGGGCGGGCTCTCCCCGCCCTCGTTCTATCTTCTGCCCTATTCTCTGCCGCTTCTGCCGCAAACGTCACCGTCGCTGATCCAGTGCAGATCGTCCCCGCAGCACAGTCCTATCTCCCCTTTGAGATCTGGACGCTCCTCTTCGCGCTCACCTGGATCTGTCTCGGTCTCTCCCTCTGGCCCGGCATCGAAGGCCGGGATATGTGGGCAGGTCTCGCCGCCGTCCTCGCGGCCGCCGTCGCATGGCTCACAGGCCACATCAGTTTCAACTCCATCCACCCGGTCCTCCTCGTGGACGGCGACGTCCTCATCCAACCCGTGCAAATCATCATCCAGCCGCCCTACCTCGGCCTCTTCATGATCGGCGTCTTCCTGCTCGCGGTCGTCAATGCCTTCCGGGTGATCTGGCTCATCTACCTCAAACCGATCCGCGACATCGACCTGGCCAACCGGGGCTACGACCTCACCATGGAGCGTTAACAATGCCACAACAGATGACCCCCGAAGAGTTCGCCGCCCGGCGAGCAAACGAGGACGACCTCAACCGCCCCCTCCCGATCATGGGCAAAGCCATCGGGGAGCGGCAGATGGAGACCCTCCTCAAACCCGACCTGCCGAAGAAAGGCCCGCTTGAAAAACTCTGGATCTTCTCCGGCGAAGCCACCCGGCACGTCCAGCTCACTAACATCCCGACCGAGAACGATAAGCGCCGGTTCGACCGCAACGTCAACGATCTCCTCCGGGTCGCCACCTGGGACGCCGACGACTACCTCGACCTCCAGCAGGCGAAGTTCCTCGTCACCAAAGTCCTGGCGGCAAAGTCTATCGGCTATACCCGGATGCCCCGGGAGCGGGACGCGCTCAACGAAAACCGCATCACCCAGACCATCCGGGACGACCGCCCGCCCCTCCCGAAGGACACCGGCGGCCTGTTCGGCTTCCTCAGGAGAGGATAACCATGTCAGAAGTAGTCGTAACCGCTGCAACGGAAATGCCGGGGTATATCCTCGGCCTCCCCTGGTTCATCTGGGCGTTCGTCGTCCTCGGCGTCATCATCGTGTTCTCGAATGCCCTCTGGGTCTGGTACTGGTACACCATGGGGCCGGTCGGGCAGTACTGGCAGGCCGTCCGCAAGAACGAGACCCTCGGCATCCTCCTGACCAAGGGCGGGAAGCTCCGCTTCGCCGCCACCGATTACGTCGCCGGCGTCATGCGGTCGCTAGACCTCAAAATGTCGTGGATTATCCGGAGCCCGGACGCCTGGCAGCTGGGTTCCGTCCCCACAAAACTCCTCATCGACATGTGGGGCATCGGGGCAGACCCGAAGCTCCTCGTCGCCGTCAAGACCGCGATCGGGACGTGGAACGAAGAGCACCCGAACGCCAAGATCGAGAGTTACAAGGACCTCTACGAGAAGATCAAGCACAAAGAGATCGACGATCCGATCCTCATCCCGGCCGTCTGCGAAGTGCCGATCTACGAGATCGAGCGTTATCTTCCCCACGTCGGCGCCGGTGACTTTGAAGGCCACATCGCCGTCCGGGTCGCGGAAGAAGTCGATGACCTCAAGGGCACTGAGTGGCCAGCCTGGATGAAGGCATTCATCATGATCCAGATCGCCGTCATCGCCTTCGGCGGCATCATCTACCTCCTGGGGAGCTGATCGCATGAACTTCGGCAGCGCCCCCTCTCAGGTCCAGCGGCTCCGGGAAGCCATGGCGGCCCGGCTGCAGCCGCAGCAGCAGGCCCGTGCGGGACTCCTCCCCACACAGCAGCCGGAGGCTCCGGCCCCAACAGCCCCCATAACCCGGACGATGGCCGCCGTCGCCCCGGTCGCTGCACGCGCAGCGGTAGACCCGTTCAGGCGGCGGATCGAATCGACCACCAACGCAGGGAGAGCGGCTGCACGAGTGGCCACTTCGGCAGGATCATCTCTCATCACAGCAGGAAAGGACCATGCCGCCCGCACTCAAGCAGCCGCAGAACAACGCGCCGCCCGAGGCGAGGAGGTCACCGCCTGGATAACCGGCATCGCCGCGAACCGTGCCGCTCCACTCATCCAGGGGGGCAAAGACTTCATCGGATCGCCACAGGTGCGGATCGGGTCGATGCTTGCCGGTCAGCAGGTCGGGAGAAAAATGGACGTGCTCGCCGCCCCGGCTCGGACCGTCAACCCTGTCGTTCCATCCTATGAAAAGCACTTCGCCCGGCATCCCGAAGACATAGCGAAAGGTGCTCTCATCGGTGCAAGTATCGCCATCCCCGCCGGAGTTGTGGGCGGCACCCTCGGCAGAGGCGGCGCTCTAGTTGCTGGCCGGCTCGCCGCTCAGCGCACCGCCCCGAACGTGATCCGCACCGGAGGCGGCGGCGGCGCAGGATATGCGACCCTGGCGAGGACATCAGCAAAGGACATACTGAAGATCGCTGGCATCGGAGCAACCTTCCTCACCGCTGCACATCGCACCAGGACCACCACAGGCATGCCCACCGGGATGCCGGACTGGATGGGTGACTGGTCCGACCCCCACGGCGGCGCGGGATACGGCGCACCGGAGATCGAGACCCCCGACCTCACCGACCGGGGAGAACGATACCCGGGCGAAGGGTTCGGAGACTACCTCCGCTACCGGGGCGAGCTGGGCCGGCGTGAAGGTCCGGTGCGGCGTGAAGGCCCCATCCCCTACTACAGAGGACCGGAGATCATCACCGGCGGTCGGACTCTCCGATCCCCGGAGATATACCCGGGAAAAAATATCCTGCGATCCCCCGAACTCCCCACCGGCGGCCGGACCCTCCGATCCCCGGAGATGGAGGGTATACTCGAGCCCTGGCGGTCCCGCCCCGAGCGGCTCCTCCCCCGAGGAGGCCCGACCCTCCCGGGCGAGGTGTTCGCAGGGAGCGCCATAACCCGCACCCCGTCCCGCACTCGTCGCACACCCACCCGCGACACCGTAGACGACATCTCGCGTTACATCTTCGGATACGACCGCCCGACCGTCACCCCTACCCGGGAGATGCCGGACCTTGATACCTGGGCAACCACCCTGAGCAGAGACGCCGCCCGCGATCTGGATCTCACGTTCGGGAGCGCCCTCTCCCCGCCCCGCCCTGGCGTCTCGCCCCGGTTCACCCCACAATTCCGGATGCGCTCGAATAGCCGCCCGGACTCCATCCCGGACTATGGCATCGATCCGCTCTCTCTCCCGGGCAGCCGGGCAGGAGCAGGAACGAGGACCAGGGCCAGCACAGTAACCATCCCGTCTATCTCATCCCTGGTATTCGGCTCGACCGCCCCGGGCCTTACCACCCTCACCATACCGGAGATAGAATATCCCGACCCCACCCGCCTGAAGAACCCCACGGACCACCCCGTAGAGTATCCGCCGCCGGTTGAGTTCGAACACCTCTTCGAGTTCAGCTCCGCAGAGGAGACCCGCCGGCGCCGGCGGCGCAAGAAAGGAGGAAAGAAACGCCGGGCAACCACGACCCCGGGAAGTTTCGGGTTCACCGAGTTCCTCTCCATCCCCGGCCTCTCCAGCCTCTGGAGGTTCTAACCATGGCAGAAGAGCACATCACCGTATACTCGGCAGAAGAAGTGAAGCAGATGACCGCCAGCACCGCGTATCTCAGCCGCGTCGCCACCGTCCTCCTCATGGTCCGCGACGAGCTCATCAAATCCGGTGCGGCCCCCGTCATCCTCGACACGATCGACGACATCATGACCGATTACGGGCTCACCCAGCCCAAACCGGAAGGAGGCGAAGATGCCGCTCCTGCCCCCGCTTAAGAACGACGAAGGCAGCGCCGGCGTCCTCGCCTACTTCGGTATCTCCGTCTTCGCCGGGCTCGCGATCTACATGCTCCTCGGCCCCGCGTTCGACCTCATCTTCGCGTTCGGCGCCGACCCCGGCCTGCTCACCCTCGCCCCCGTCTCAGAGGAGCGGATCAACACCCTCAACCTCATCAAGATGGCCCTCGCCGCCGTGCCGTTCGCCGTCATCTTCCTCCCGAACGCCTACTACGCCATCATCACCAGCCTGCGCCAGGAAGGGGGCGGTATCTGATGGACGGAATGGACGGCGGCCCCTCTGTCCTCGGGGCGATCCTCCACTGCCTCTACACCCTCCTCGCCCTCGCCGCGATCGTCGTCTGCGTCGGCCCGCTCTGGGACTGGCTCGCGGTCTGGCTCCTCGGGCAGGCCGGCAACCCCTTCGTCCAGGTCGTCATGCCGCTCTTCAAGTGGCTGTGGCTCATCATCGCGCTCTCGGTCGGGGCGGCGTTTGTGTATGTGTACCTCGTGGTGATCCGGAAGATCCGGTACAACAGGCTGATGGGAGGGTTGGAATGAGATTATGGGTTTTAGGTATTCTTCTCGTGACACTCTTTGTTTCGAGCGTATCGGCAGCGACGTATTATGATTCCTGTGACTCGCTCGATGCCTGGACTGTAGGATCATCTGGTTTCGTCGCTACAGACGGGTATATTAGCCGAACGTCCGGGACTAGTTCGGGATGGCTGCACTATCTATTCGATGATCCAAATTCATTTAACAACAATTTCTCGGTCTCGTCTTCGTTTTCGGTGGTTCGCCCGAATACCACCCATCAGGGCGACCTAGGCCTATCTGTGTATGTTGACTCCGCTCACTACTACGAGGTATATATTCATCATACTGGCACATCGCGCCTAACTTTTTGGGAAAATGATGTTATGCTTAAGGAGGTCCGACCCATCTCGTCATCACAAAGCGGAAGCATGTACATCACCCGCACAGGAAATACTGTTACAATGGGTTGCGACGGCTACACACACACATTTATATCCAACACAGACACGTCAGGCGCACACGTCCGATATAATTTTTTCAACCCCCGGGACCTGCCACTGGTCAATCGCTATCTATATGATCTCTCAGTATCGTACGACGCTCCACCGCCGCCAGTCCTCAACTTCTCTGCCAACCACACTGCCGGCCCTGACCCCCTTACAGTGCAGTTCACTGACGAGTCCACTGGTAACCCCACCGCGTGGTACTGGCAGTTTGGGGACGGATATACATCCACAGTTCAGAACCCCTCACACCTCTACCTCACTCCCGGCACCTACAGTGTGACCCTAACTGCTTGGTTCCATCAACTCAACGGTGGCTACGACTCGATCACGAAACCCCACTATATCTCCGTCGCCTCCAGTCAGATCCCACCGACCACCGACTTCTCTGCCTCCCCAACCACCGGCACCGCCCCGCTCACCGTCTCCTTCACCGACCTCTCTTCCGGCAGCCCAACCTCGTGGTCATGGGAGTTCGGGGACGGCTGGGGGTCCGGCGCCCGGCACCCAACACACACCTACGTAGCCCCCGGCACCTACACCGTCACCCTCACCGCTCACAACAGCGTCGGCAGCGACGTCGAAACCAAAACCGCATACATCACCATCGAAGGCACCCCGCAACCCGCCGACGCTGTCCTGAACGGCTACGCCTACGACAACACCAACAACGTCCTTCTTGACGGCGTGACGATCACGATCGGAAACGAGACCTACAGCACCACAAACACCACCCACGGCGGCGGCTTCTACCAGTTCACCGGCCTCACCTCCGGCACCTACACTATCAAGGGGGAGAAGGCCGGCTACCTCGCCTCCCCCGGGTATGCTGTACAACTCTACAGCGGCGCCGTCGTGCAGCGCGATATCTCCCTCGGCGTCTCAGGGGTCGCCATCGTCGGCACCGTCTACGACGCCATCACCGGCGAGAAGCTGAACGGCGCAAACGTCACTGCCACGCAGGGATCCGTGAGTTACTCATCCACCGGCGCCGGGCAGTATGCCCTCAACGGCCTCTCAAAAGGCGTCGAAACCACTATCACCGCCACCCTCACCGGCTACACCCACACTCCCGTCACCCTGACCCCGACGAGTAGCACCCCCTACACCGTAGACCTCTACCTCATCCCCGACTCAATCGCTCACAACGGCACCGCCCTTGCAGGAATCGTCACCGACGCCGCCACCCACAACGCGATCCCCAACGCCCAGGTCTCACTTCCCGGCCACCCGAACGCCACGACCTCCCCAACCGGCTTCTACCTCTTCGACGACCTCACACCCGGCTCCTACTATGTCAGCGCCTCCGCCACCGGCTACAACCCCTCGCAGGATTACGCCGTCACCCTCACCGAGGGTAACCTCACCTGGCAGGACATCGCCCTGACCTCCGCCACCGCGACCGCCACCAACATGGAGTATCCGCCCCACCTCGTCCGGATCCTCTGCGTCGATGAATACAACCGGCCCCTTCAGAACGTCACCATCCAGGCCGTCTACCAGGAGAGCAGCAGCCCGGTAGACTGGCTCGCCGAATGGCTCGGCATTGCCCCGGATGTTCAGGTGACTACCGAGACCCTTGAGGGCACAACCGGCCTGGACGGCAGCGTGGTCTTCCTCATGGTGCAGTCCGTCCAGTACCGCTTTACCGTCGCGGCGCCGGACCTCAACATGACCAAGACCTTCGACCTCTACCCGAAGGAAGACCAGATTACGATCCGGTTCGTCACCTCCGACCGCCCCGACCTCTCCACGATGCCCACCTACGACCTCACCGCGACCGAGATCAACGCCTCCGCCGTCCGGCTCGCCCTCAGCTACCACGACACCACCAACGCCACAACCTCTCTCACGTTCACCGTCACCGACCACGCCACCGGCGAACTCATCCACTCCCAGAACTTCGCCGCCTCCAGCTTCCCCGGCACAGTCTCCCCCACCTACGATGTCAGCAACACCAAAGGCGCCATGTACCGCTTCGGGTTCGAGGCCACAAACACCGCCCACGGCACCATCTCGCAGTACAAAGGCATCACCCTCAAGGGCGACAACCTCCTCGTAGACCTCGGCTTCGAAGACCGCAGCCTCTACAACTGGATCGCCGTCATCCTCCTCTTCCTCTTCGCCGGCGCCTTCAGCGGCACCAACGTAAAACAGGGCGCGATCCTCGTCCCGCTCTTCGGCGGCGGCCTCTTCTGGTTCATCGGCTGGCTCCCGATAACCATCGGCGGCATCATCTCCGCGATCGGGTTCCTCGGCGTCCTCGTCTACATGCGCAAGAGCGAGTGGAAGGTGCGAGCATGAGCAGGTTTCACGACATCTGGTATCTCCTGACGTTCTGCGGGCTCGCTATCGGGTTCGTAAACGGTCTCGGCGTCTGGGGCGTTGACTACATGACCGCCCCGGACGCCGGCGCCTTTGAACTCTCCGACATCGAAAACATAGCCAGCGACGGAGACATCTCCGCGTGGGACCAGTTCACGCTCCTGGTCTCACAAGCCGTCACCGCCTTCGGCATGATCGCCAAGATGGCCCTCTCGGTCGTCCTCGTCTACCCCGTGATGGTGGATACCTTCCATGTCAGCCCGCTCGCCGCGGTCCTCGTGCAGGCCGGCGTGGTGCTCTCGTGGGTGTCGTTCTTCATGCAGGTGCTCCTCCGGTTCGGCTTCAAGCAGGTGGAATCATGAAACTCCATGCCCTCATCCCGGCCCTCCTCGCCCTCGCGGTCCTCATCGTCCCGGCCGCCGCCCTCACGACCTACGACGGCATCCACATCTCCGGGACCACGGAGATCACCGCCTCAAACGCCCTCCTCGCCGGGACTGTCACCAGCCCCGCCACCGACCCGGCCGCCTGGTTCGTCCTCGGCACCCGGCCCGGAGCTTACGGATACCGCACCGCAAACCTCTCGACGGCAGGCGGCTCGTTCTCCCTCCTCATCGAGTCCTACCCCCTCATCGCCGGGCAGACCTACTACGCCCGGGCTGCCTGCCCGAACGGCTACAGCGCCGAGGAGGTCTCGTGGACCATGGCCGCCGCCGGCGCTGCCCCCACGACCACCTACGGCACCCGGGCCGATGCCTTCCAGGCGTCCAACATGACGCCCCTCACCCTGTGGGGTTTCATCCTCGATACCGGCGGCGAGACCTTCGGCGGCGGCGACACCGGCACGATCATCTTCATCTCCCTGATCGGCGCCGTCGCGTTCATCGTGCTCTTCGGCCGGGCGGGCGACGTCATCATTCCGCTTGAGATCGGCGTCCTCACGATCGGCATCATCCTCCCGCTCCTCGCGCCGGAGTTTGCCGAGATCGGGTATGGTCTGATGGTCGCGGCCGTGATCGGCGTGGTGTACAGCATCTTCAGAAAAGTTGTGTAGAGTATAGAGAACTATGTGCAGAAGTGGTAATCTCTATAGGGATAAAGAAAAGTATAGAGAACGACGAAAACGAAAGCAAAAGGAGTTGAACTACTATGGGACTGTTCGACAGGTTAAAAGGGCTTAAAGCGGGTTACGACGCCCGCAAAGCCGAAGAAGCAAAACTCTCGCAGGAGGAGAGCAAACTCGTCAAAGACTACAACCTCAAGCGCACCGGACAGGCCGGGCGCTACCTGGTCGGCGGCGATCGCGTCATCGACGTCAACCTCCGCAACCCCGAGAGCGTCAAGGCCGCCCGGGAAGTGCTCGACAAGCGCGACCTCGCCCCCACGCTCCGGCGGATATCTCCCAAGCAGGCAAAGGAGTTCACCCAGGGTGCCGGCGGCGGTTCGTTGTTCGGCTCACTCGGCGACATCGGGAGCAACTTCAACGCGAACGCGGGGGATTTCTTCGGCGGTGCCGGTGGCGGGTTCGGCAACTATGACTTCATAGGTGGTGGCACCAAGCCCCGGAAGCGGAAGAAGAGCGGCGGCAAGAGGAAGACGCGGAAATAACATATTTTTCCGTAAGTGGGGCAGTATTAAGGAGGTCAAAGAGGTTTTTTTTATCGAACTCCGTGCCGCCTGCCCCAAAACGACAGGGACATCGTTATTCATGATAGAATATATAGGTTTCCGTAACGTCCCAATCATTAGCAACACGCAACGGCGAAACAACGTTTCCCCAGCGCAGGAGATCGCAAGGATTTTATTCTATGGGGCAATATGGTTCTTGTCCTCCCCTCGGGAGGTTAAAGAGAGGTTATTATGAAAAACGAGGATGCGGTCTCGCCGGTTATCGGCGTGATCCTTATGGTCGCTATTACTGTGATTCTGGCGGCCGTTATCGCAGTGTTTGTCTTTGACATGGCAGGCGATGTGCAGAGCGGGAAGACTGTTGGCGTTACTGCGAAGTTAGATGGAAAGAACGCCACCGTCACATATATGGGTGGGACAGATCACGCTACCCTGGTCTCCCTGAACGCGACCCTCTATGACGCGGGGATAGCGTTTATCAACGCAACTGAAGTTACATCACCTATAGTTGGACAGAAGATCCTCGTCATCACTAAAGACGGGAAGACCCCTGGCAGCATCGTCGTAACGGGGAAGTTCTCCGACGGCACCGAGGTCCCGCTGCTCGACAAGACCTTATGAGCCCTAAAAAACTCCTTTTTTGTGCCCTTCTTCTCGCCGGACTCCTGGCGGCCGACATCCTGACAACAGTATGGTTCTGGTCCCTGGGGATGCCGGAGCTCAATCCCGCGATCGCCCCGATCGCCGGGGATCCCCTGGCGCAGCTGCAGTATAAGTTCCCGTTCGTCGCGGCCCTGCTCGTCGGGGTCCTGGCGCTGTCGCGGGGGTGTGAGCGCCTCCGGCCGGGGAGTGGTTGGGGTCCGTGGGCTGTGGTGCTGCTGATGTTCGCGGTGCCGCCGATCTGGAATCTCGCGCATATCGCCGCACATCATTGGATGTGAGCGCAGGCGTGGATACTTTAATCTTTTGATGCCGTTCTTTTCTGTATATGCGAATTACGGTGAATCTAGCCGAGGATGTAGTCAAACATCTTGACACATCGGCAGAGGCACACCACGAATCCCGTGCGGAGTTCGCCGGGATGCTCATCGAATCCACACTCACATCGCAAAACAAGATCCTCGCGCAATACGCCGAAGAACTGACACAACGAGACACGATCATCAAGCGCCAGACAGATGAGATACAAGGGCTCCGCCGGCTGTTGGACGAGGCTGGGGGCGAGGCACAGAGGAAGAGCGCCATCCTGGACGGGGAGAGTGGGGCGATCCTCGCGGCGAAGAATGCCCGGATAGAGGAGTTGTCCGCCATGGTCGCCCGGTTGGAGGGGGAGGCCGCCCGGGCGCCTGCGGCAGGTGATGTTGCTCGGCTGGAAAATGATGTGGCTGATCTGCGCGCCCGGGTGCAGGAGCGGGATGTGCAGGTCGCCCGGCTGGAGATGGAGCGGGATGGGTTGCGCGACCGGGTGGCTCTGATTGAGGGGTTCCTTCACGCAGAAATGGCGAAATCCGAGAAAATCCTGGCACTGATACCACCGAAGAAGGAAGGGTTTTTCACGAGATTGTTTCGGAGAGGGGATTAAGCAGAACTGTTAATATTCGTCGATCGGGTTAATGCAGGGATGCACTTTCACGGTGCGCGGGGTATTAGGTTTATCCCCTGCCTTTTGAGATAGAATATTGTCGGCACTTGTGGATGTCTGCACGAGTGCGAGCCGGGAGAGCTGATCCTGTGTGTCGAGCAACACCTCTGTCCTCCCCGACTTCAAGACAGTATATTTTTTTGAGTGATCAGATGATTTTCGAGGGGTCGGGGGTCATTTCTGATCGGTTTTGAGGGGTTTTTGCCAGGTTTTAGGGTGCGGCACCCCTCGAAAAGTAACAACATCCCCTTAGAACGTAACACTATATTTGATTTTCACCCTTAAAACTAATTAAAACTGATATCTATCTAT
>LAHU01007716.1_pt1 | contig 14951 bp, 15 predicted proteins | sample 329631 | NCBI WGS metagenome assembly LAHU01 (sample SAMN03275698, study PRJNA271635) | activated sludge metagenome | isolation source: sample C-0 Zero hour mixed sludge faded in reactor as a methanogenic...
GGAGGTTTGACCCCCCGGTCGCGGTCATCTGCGGTCAGGCGGGATATGCCGGCCTGGCAGCCTCTCTCGTTGCAGATCTCCTCGATGGAGAGGTGGCAGCCGTGCTCTTCCGGAATACCAGTCGTGATCTCCCTTTCCCGGCACGGACGGTACGTGATCTCCCTGCTATCGCGGAGATTATCCGGGAGAACGGGGCCAGTCTCGTCATTGGCTCCTCTTTTGAACGGAGTCTCGCCAATGACGCTGCATGGGTAGGGATCACACCCCCGATCAGGGGCCGGGTGCGGCTTACCTCGCCCCCGGTCGCCGGGATCGAGGGGTCACTCTCCCTCTTCGAGGATATCCTCAACGCGTGCATCAGCCAGCAGAAGCAGAAGACCCCGCACGCATAAGATATTCCCTGGTCTTTCAATCCCCTGCTGATCCCCGGCCCCGACACTTTCACCCCGCGCATATTTCACTCTTTTAACACTCCTCTGGAGATGCATATTCAGGAGAAGACGACGCCATGATGAAGCGAGCAGGGTTCGTCCAGATATCTGGTCGCAACGCGCTTGATGAGGACGGGGTTCCCTTGGAGGTTATCGAGGTCTCGATCCGGGGTGAGACCTTCGGGATCCGTATCCGGGAGATCCGCAGGTGCCTGCAGGGTGCAGCAACCGTTAAGATCGAACGGATCCGCCGGAACTGGGCCACGTACCTGGACGGGTTGGCAGGTTTCGCACGACTGTCCCGCTCCGGGCGGGCGGTGAACATCGAACTGGTATCCGGTGAACGGTTCACGGTCGCCCGGGACTCGCTTACTGCGGTGCTCGCCCGTACCATGCGATATGCATCAGTCGCAGAGATCCCCGTCGCTCCACCCCTGTCCCGGAATGCCTACCAGGACTGCCTATCCGGGGGGCAGTGCCTCCTGCCTGGCCTGGGCTGAGACGGGTTTTGCCTCCCTGGCTTCCCTCCTCCCGGTCGAATCAATCACATGGGTCCCTGTCAGCGACACGTGCATCTGATAGGAAAACGGCGGATGCTATTTACTTGCTAAAACCGCGCGGAGGCGCCTTCCAGAGAGGGTGATCGGTTCCCCCCTCCTTTTTGGAAGGCAATACAACCCGGGATTAAATATTTGCCTTTTTTACGTGGGAGGCAATCCACGATCCACAGTCATGGGTGGACAACTCTCCACCCATGTCCCGGGTTATGGCACGTGCCGTGATCGCGGACTCGATCCCCTTGATCACGGCTTCTGCGGCGTCATGTTCACCGAGATGGTCAAGGAGCAGTGCACCGGCCCAGATCGTCGCACAGGGGTTGGCCACTCCCATTCCCTTGTACTTCGGTGCTGACCCGTGAATCGGCTCGAACATCGAGGTCCCGACGGGGTTGATGTTCCCGCCCGGCGCAAGGCCGAGACCGCCCTGGATCATCGCCCCGAGGTCGGTGATGATATCTCCGAACATGTTTGGGGTCACCACTACGTCGAACCACTCCGGGTTCTTCACGAACCACATCGTGACGGCATCCACGTAGTTGAACTCGGTCGTTACCCCGGGATAGCCCTTTGCGACAGAGGAAAAGACGTCCCGCCAGAGCCCGTAGACATCTGAAAGGACATTTGCCTTGTCAACCGAGGTCAGCTTCTGCCGCCTCCGCCTGGCGAGGTCGAAGGCGTACTCAATGACCCGCCGTGACCCCTCCCGTGAGATGACGCCGATCTGGTAGGCGATCTCGTCTGCATCGCTCTCCACGTCGAGCCCAAACCGGATGGTGTAGAGCTCCCGCATCACGTCCAGCGAGGTTTTCTGGTGGTGTCCGGTGAACCGCGACCCGATCCCGACATAGAAGTCCTCGGTGTTCTCGCGTACCACGACAAAGTCGATGTCAGCCGGTGTCTTCCCGGCAAGGGGGGTAGTGACACCCTCGAGGAGCCGTATCGGACGCAGGTTGACATACTGGTCAAAATGGAACCGGAGGGCAAGGAGTATCCCCTTCTCAAGGACTCCCGGTTGCACCCGCTCATCCCCGATTGCGCCGAAGTATATTGCCCGGCATTCCCGGAGGGTGGAGAGGTCCTCCTCGGTCAGGAGCTCACCCGTTTTGAGGTAGCGTTCCGCCCCTATCTCGCACTCCACCCACTCGATGTCGAAACCGAACCTCTCCGATGCAGCATCGAGGACCGCCCGCCCCTCTGCAAGGATCTCTGGGCCTATGCCGTCTCCACCTATTGCCGCGATCCGGTACATACGGAGACCTCCTTCAGGGAAAGGGCGTAGGAGACCAGGCCCCCCGCCCGGACGATATCCTGGAGAAATGGCGGAACTGGTTCGACAGGGAACCGTTCCCCTCCGCACCCGATCCATCCCTCGTCAAGCATCAGGGTGACACTCCCGCCGTCCGGGACCCGGTCGGCATCCGGGCATATGACCGGGAGGATACCGACATTGATGGCATTCCGGTAGAATATCCGGGCAAAGGACCGTGCGATCACCACCTTCACACCGCCACCGAGGAGTGCGAGCGGGGCATGCTCCCGCGAGGAGCCGCACCCGAAGTTCCTCCCGCCCACGACGACATCACCTTCCCGGACGTCACGGGCATACTCATCCCTCGTTCCTTCAAAGGCATGGAGGGCGAGTTTCTTTGGGTCGTACTCAGTCAGGTACCGACCCGGGATAATCGCATCGGTATCGATATTATCGCCGAATTTCCAGGTCCGCATCTCACATCATCCCCCGTGGATCGGTGATCTCCCCGGTGACCGCACTCGCTGCTGCCGTGGCAGGGGAGCAGAGGTAGACTTCTGCCTCCGTGCTCCCCTGTCTTCCGCGGAAATTGCGGTTTGAGGTCGAGAGCGAGACTTCTCCGGGAGCAAGCAGCCCGAATGCCCCGCCCATGCACGGACCGCAGCAGGGGGCTTCCACCAGCGCTCCTGCCTCGACAAACCGTTCGATCAGGCCGGTTCGCAGTGCTTTCAGGTACTCCGGCCGCGAGGACGGGATGATGATGACCCGGACGTCCGGGGAGAAGGTACGGGTCCCGAGGATATTGGCAGCCTCGCGGAGGTCCTCCCAGCGGCCGTTCGTGCAGGAACCGATAAAGACCTGGTCCACCGGCGTACCTGCCACCTTCTCCACACTCACGACCTGGTCGACATTGTGGGGTACCGCCACCTGCGGGGCGAGTGTATCAACCTGGTAGTTCCTCAGGTCTGAATACTGTGCATCTGCATCAGGTTCGAGAGAGAACGGCGTGATCGGTCGCCTCATGTTCATGTATTCCCACGTGATCCGATCGGGCGGGACGATCCCGGTCTTTGCTCCCATCTCGATAGCCATGTTACAGCAGGTCATCCTCCCTGGCATGTCCATGGCCGAGAAGGTCTCCCCGCCGAACTCGAGTGCCTTGTAGGTTGCGCCGTCTGCACCGAGGTCGCCGGCGATCGAGAGGATGAGGTCTTTTGGTCCGACAGCGGGGGCAAAAGACCCTGACACCTGGACCCGGATGCTATCAGGGATGCGGAAGTAAAGGGCCCCGAAACGGAGGACGAACCCCATGTCGGTGGACCCAATCCCCGTTGCAAAAGACCCTGATGCACCATACATGCAGGTGTGGGAGTCTGCTCCCACCACGATCTCCCCTGGAGCGGCAAACCCCTGTTCCATCACTACCTGGTGACAGACGCCCTCGCGGAGGTCATGGTTCACGACCCCCTGCTCTTCCGCGAACTGCCGCATGAAGCGATGGTTCTCCGCTGCCTGTATAGAATCTGCAGGGACCTGGTGGTCAAAGAGGAGGAAGATGCGGCCCGGGTCAAAGACCCTGGCCCCCCCCATCTCCCGGAAGACCCTGATAGCGAGGGGACCGGTGATATCGTGGATCATGGCCCCGTCAACAGGGGCCATTACGACCTCTCCTGCCCGTACCTCATCGCTGCAGCGTGCAGAAAAGATCTTCTCGACGACTGTGGCTCCCATGTTTCTTCGGGTAATACATGGGAAGAGAGGGCTAATCTATTTTCGGTGCACCATGCCTGGGACCTGCTGGACAAACCGGCCTTCCAGGTCAGGATATTACCATCCTGGAACCCGACCTTACCGTCCTGGAACCAGGCCGCCGCCATCTCTCCGGGGCCTGCCCGGTCCATTCCGGCCCGGATATTCCCAGCCCCTCCCGGCCCGGATATTCCCAGCCCCTCCCGGCCCGGATATTCCCAGCCCCTCCCGGCCCGGGTGTTTTCGGCCTGGAGCTGCGCGGTTACTACCAAAAATATCGCAGTTAAGAGAAGGTATATGACAAGGTCCGGGGGATATAAGGAACGTGATACCTATGGAACGGCACCTTCGTAGAGTGCTCTTTGCACTCCTGGTCATCATGGCGATGGTGGTCATCCCTGTCATGGCCGCAGGCTCTGAGAACACGGATCATACCATTGTCACCTCTGCGACCGGAGAGGTGAAAACGACCCCCGACCGTGCAGAGATCTCGTTCTCGGTTGAGACCGAGAACCAGGAGGTCACCATTGCACAGGCCGAGAATGCCCGGATGATGACCGCTGCAATTGATGCGATCAGCAGGTCAGGGATTGAAAAAGCGGATATCCAGACCACTGGCTACAACATCTACCCTGTCTATGACGATTCAGGAACGGTATTTTCAAAGAAAGTCAAGGTCTACCGTGTCGTGAACACCATCAGGGTGACCGTCAGGGACGTCAACAGGGTCGGTTTGGTGATCGATGCCGCGGTCGGTGCAGGGATAAACCAGGTGTCCTCGATCTCTTTCAGCCTGTCAGAGGACCGTGAACAGGCGCTCCGGGCTGAGGCGATCAGGAAGGCGGTCACCCAGACCAGGGCCGATGCAGATGCAGCGGCAGCTGCCGCCGCGGTGAATATTGCCGGGACAAAGGAGCTCATCGTGAGCTCGGGTTACCGGCCTGTCACCTATGCCAACACCGACAGCATGGGATACAACATACAGAAATCGGTGGTTCCCACGCCCATCCAGGCAAGCGATGTAACGGTCTCTGTGCAGGTCACGGTGACCTACCTGATCGGCTGATCCGTCTCTCCCCTCTGTGCGGGGCTCTTCCCGCCCTGTACCCTTCTCACCTCTCCCGCTGGCATATAAGCATAATTTTAACATGGAGGGAGGGCGACAGTTCTATGGATTTATTAATGGACCGCAATATAGGCTTTAAAGAACGCAGATATATCGAAGAACTTCGCATTCTCACCAAATCAACAGCCCTCGATTGTATCATAGACGACCGTTTTGACCGGGTCCTGTATGTCATAAAGAGGGGGGACATGGGTCTTGCCATCGGGAAGAAGGGAGAGAATATCCGCAGGTTGCAGAATGTCCTCGGGAAGCGCGTGGAGATGGTGGAGCATGCCGAGACCCTCGAGGAGTTCATCCGTAATATCTTCAGGCCAGCCGAGGTCTCCGGGATGGTCCGCCTCGATGACCAGTCTGTCAATGTCATCGTCGCACGCCGGTCCGAACTCGGGATCGCGATCGGGAAAGGGGGGTCCACGATCGAGAAGGCCCGGGTACTGACACGCCGGTTCTTCCACACCGATGTGAATGAGATCATCTGCAGCCCAGAGAAGAGTGATGAACCTGTATGACCCGCTCACAGTTCTTGGATGATCTCTTCGGTGTCATCACCGACCGCGTGGAGAGACCCCGGCCAGGGTCGTACGTGGGGGGTCTTGTCTCTGGGGAGAAGGGAATCGACCGCGTGCTTGAGAAAGTAGGCGAAGAAGCGACAGAGTTTATCATCGCGGTGAAAAACGGGGACCCTTCCCGCACCATCTCGGAAGCAGCCGACCTGCAGTTCCACCTGATGGTCGCCCTCAAGGCGGCAGGTATCGAGTTCTCTTCTGTTCTCGACGAACTGGCGGCCCGCCGCCACTGATACTGCCTTTTCACGGAAGACCTGGATCTCGTGGTTCAGACGAACCCGCCGAGGAATGCGGAAAAATCTGTCATCTCCGGGAGGTCCTCCTTCTTCATTCCCGTATTCCCGGCAAGGCCCGGGTCGATGAGGATGGGGACTTCTGCCCGGATCGCAATCGCTATCCCGTCGCTGGGACGGCAGTCGATCCGGTCCTCGGTCCCGTTTCCGGAGAGGATGAGGTTGGCGTAAAAGACCCCGTCCTCGATCGAGTCGATCACGAGCCGGCAGACCGATATCCTGAACCTCGAGAGGAGATCGATGATCAGGTCGTGGGTGAGCGGCCTGGGCGTGGTCCGGTGGTGGAGGGCCTGGTGGATCGAGAGGGCTTCAAAGAACCCGATGAATATCGGCACATACTGCTCACCCTCCACCACGATGATCACGACCGGGGCAGATCCTCCGATACCCGTTGCCATGAAGACACCGTGTACCTGGGCCGGGACAGGATCCATATCGTGGTGAACCATCCGCCTCCCCTCCATTTAAGGATTGAGGTTACACCGGGTATACAGGCCGCCGGTCCATTCCCGTTTGAGAATCCCCTCCACGAGGGGACCTCCACAGCGGGTGCAACGTACCTTGTGAATATGCCGCTTAAATGGTGAAGATCTCCCGCGAGGCGGTGACACGAAAGAGACCGGCGCGGACCCCCGCGTCGAGCCATGCGTGCCCGTAACTGCAGTAGAAGAGGCCGGGTGGATTAGCCCCGGCCGTGATGCAGGTGGTCCCTTCCCTGAGGAAGACCTCGGCAACCAGCCGGTACCGCCCCGCTGCCTGGCCCGGTATCGTCCCCGCTTCCGGAGCAGGACGGGTTGCATTGAGGGCAATGCCGAGGAGCCTGGCATACCGGACGGCCTTCTCCCGGAAGCGTTCTTCCTGGCCTGCCGAATCGGTGATCGCACTCGCTGGTGGCAGACCGATCGGGCTTCCGAGGACGAGGCCAAGGGAGATGGCAAGATCACGCCAGCCGGCGGCGTACGCAACAGCGGCAAGGGCATTCACCAGGTCCCCGCGGGACTGGAAGGTGCGACTGTCCCGGATATAGGCATCGGCCATCCCGGTCAGATCGCCTGCAACCGCGAAGAGAATGCTCTCTGCCGGCGATACTACCCGATCGCTCGCACGGGCGTGAGCGAGTGTTGACCGGAACGCTTCGATCACGAGGTTCACCGGCCTGTATTCTCTTCAGAGGTTGCAAGGCCGGCAAAGGCCACCAGGTACTCCTCCTCGACCGGGTGGAGCGTGGCAGGCACGGCCAGGATATGCAGCGGTCCACCGAATGGACTCTCCATCAACTGGTCTCCACGCCCTGCCTTCACGACCGGGTCCGGCGATCCCGCACGGGCAATACCCACATAGAGGGGTATCGGTATCCCCTCTTCCCTGGCCATCGCGTCGAGCAGGGTCACCGCCTCCGGAACCGACATGAACCGGTCCTCCCTGATGTCAAGGTAGACAAGGGTGTGCAGGTCCCTTGCAAGGTTCTCCCTGATTACTCCAAGCGGAGTCTTCGGGTGCCACCGCCCCTCCGGGAAGGGCAGGGAACAAGACTTCCCAAAACGGTAGTTCTGGAGCCCGGAAAGACCGCAGGCGGCGGTTGCAATAGATGCGCCGTGGATCAATGCCGTAGGGATGCCCAGGGCATGGGCGCGAAGCCGAAGGTCGGCATGCGTGGTGGAGACCATCGGGTCCCCGGCAGTGAGAAATACCACGGTTCCCTCCTTTGCACGGGAAAGGATCTCCTGCGGGTCGTCCTCTACCTGGTGGCGGTCGAGGAGGAGTACCGGACGCCTGAAGAATGCCTCCATCTCGGAAAGACCTGAACCCATTAGCCGGGATGTGTAACCCTCCAGCATCACGTGGTCGGCCGCGCGGACTGCGAGGAGACCCTTCACCGAGATGTCGGTATGGTCCCAGAGACCCAGGCCTACGAAGAGCAGCATACTCTCCTTCTCCTTGTACACCTGGGTGAATGGCTCATAAGAGGATTTCCGGTGTACATGGAGGCCTGGTAGCAGGGTATCATTCCCCCCGGGGCATTGGCGTTGTAAAACGGCAACATGGCTCAAAGAAAGACACAGCTGATATGGAGGAGGACCCCGGCCGCGGTGCCGAGGATGAGGGTATACGCAGCAACCGCTGCAGTCACTTTCAGGCCAACCTCCCGGGCGAGAACGGCGAGCGTGGAGATGCAGGGGATGAATACCACGCTCATGACCGAGAAGATGAGGATCTGCACGGCGGAGAGGACCGAGAGGAGGTCCGGTGTCCCGGCCAGGACGACGAGGGTCTCGGGGGCCATCTCTTTTCGGAGGATCCCGAAGATGAGCGCCGTCATCGTGTACGGGGGAAGACCGAAGAGGGCCTGCGATACCGGGGCGATCAGTACCTCGAATGCGGAGAGGACACCGTAGAACTGGAAGAGGCCAAGGAAGATGCTTGAAACCACGAGGAGCGGCATCGCGATAACCAAAAACTCCCGGATGCGGATCCAGGACTTCTGCAGTGCACGGACCAGGTCAGGCCGGCGCAGGGGTGCCATCTCCAGGATCATCCCAAACTGCTCACCAGGGGTCACCCCGGAGAGGAAGGCGCCTGTCAGCGCGGTAATGATGAAGACGAGGAGGTATACCGCCAGGGCTGCCGGGATTCCTACAAATACCGCGACAACCCCTGCGATGACAACCGTGCGTGCCGAGCAGGGGATGAGAGTCACAAGAAACGCAGCGATGACCCGTTCGCGCCTGGTAGCGAGGTGGCGGATGCTCATCACGGCCGGGACATTACAGCCGAGCCCGAGTACGACAGGGACGATCGCCTGCCCGTGGAGTCCCACCCGGTGCATCGCCCGGTCAGCGAGGAACGCTGCGCGGGTGAGGTAGCCGCTATCTTCCAGGAGCGAGATGATCAGGAAGAATGTGAAGATGAAGGGGAATGCGATGCCAAGGCCTGCCTGGAGGGCAAGGATGACCGAGAGGGAGATATCCGCAAGGAGCGGCGGTAATCCCGCGGCATGTAATGGGGTAACGAGCATGGTGTCAATAAGGGTAACGATTGCCTCTTCTGCGATGGTACCGATGAGGAAGACAAAGAGAAAGGAAGCTGCCAGGATCAAAGCGAGGATCAGGGTCCCGGACCCAGGTGACGTGAGGACCCGGTCAATCCGGGAATATTTCGCGGGTTTCCCGGGAAGGGTCACTTCCGCGGCTATCTGATCTGCCATGTGGTGACGGTTCGCCGCGATCAGGTGGGCAGCGGTCATCGCATGGTGCTCTTCGATCTCAGCCCTGATCACCGTGACCGATTCGTTCAGGTCCTGGTTATCTGTCTTCCCTGTAAGGGCCCGGAGGCTCTCCGTGCGTGACACGGAGTGGAGGGACGAGAGCGTCCGGACCGCTGCCTCGATGTGCGTATCGTACTTGACCCTGACCGTTGGGACCCGTGCGGAAGTGAGCGCCGCCGGGAGTATCCTCTCGATCCCCCTTCCCCGTGCCGCGGCGGCAGGGATAACCGGCACGCCGAGGATCGAGGCGAGGGAATCCGCATCAGGGGCGTTGCCAGCCGATTCTGCCTCGTCCATCATGTTGAGGACGACGATTGTGGGAATCGCATACTCGGCGACCTGGAGGAAGAGATAGAGGTTTCGCGCAAGGTGCGATGCATCGAGGACACACACAAGGACATCAGCTCCATGCCTGGAGAGGACCTCCCTGACTGACTGCTCGCTCTCGGAATCTCCCTCGAGGGAATAGACACCGGGGAGATCGATCACCTCGTGGCGGTTCCGGTGATAGCAGACAGCCCCGTGGGCAAGGTCGACCGTGGTGCCAGGATAGTTGCTCACCTCGACACCAATCCCGGTGAGCAGGGAGAATATCAGGGATTTACCAACATTTGGGTTCCCAAGGAGTGCAAACCTCATCCTGGCGGCTCCACCTCGACGACGGCTGCCACTTCGGGACTCAGGGCAATCTCGGTCCCCTTGACACCGACGACGACTGCCCCGTTCGGGAGGCGCCGGACCAGTGTTATCGTCTCACCGGGGATTATCCCGAGGTCGAGGAGACGCCGAAGGCAGTCTCCTCCCTGTACCATGCGGACATGTAGTGGTCTTGCCAGCGGGGCATTCTCCAGGTTTACTGGGCACGGCAGAAGAGCGGGCATTTCGGGCCTGTCCTGTATGCCGGCTGTATTTGCACTTCCCTTCCGGGTCCTGCCCCAATATTTTCCCTGTCCATGGCAACGGGTCCCCCTCCCCTCGATATATTCACCAATGCGTCCGATCACCTGGTCTGATACTGAGTGTTCGAGGGAACAGGCTTCCCGGGAAGCTTCGTCGGGTGCCATGCCAAGGATCGTCGAAAGGAAACACTCCAGCACCTTGTGCCGGGAGGCTACCGACTGGGCTGCCTGTAGTCCTTTTCCTGTTAATGTGAACAGGTGGTCCGGGTCCCGGGAGATACAACCCTGTTCCTCAAGCCGGGATATTGCAGGGACCAGTTCACTCTCGATCCGGTCCAGGCAGCTGGCAAGCTCGTGAATACTGGTTGCAACCGGTGTAGCCGGTGCACCGGCGAGGAGCATGGCCTCGAGGATATCTTCACACAGCTCGCGCTGCATGCAGCACTATGTGCCTTCAGGCCTGTTATGGGTTTGTATACCGCCTGAATTGAGCCATGCGTTCCCCTTCGTCCTTCACAGGGGAGGCCGGAACGATCAGGCCTGTCGTGTATATACACCCGGGAAGAGGATACACGGTTATGAACTCCTCGAACTGGGAGATAGCAGAATTACTTGCTTTAATGGGGAGTGTCATCGAACTGCAGGAGGGCAACCCCTACCGTGCCCGGGCATACTCCCGCGCCGCTGCGGTCATCAGATCATTTCCAAGGGCGCTCTATTCCCTGACCCAGGAAGAGATTGAAGAGATACCTGGTATCGGACGGGATATTGCCGGAAAGGTGGGGGAGATCACCCGGAGTGGGACATTTACCGAACTCGAGGCGGCCCGGAGTGAGATCCCGCCAGGGGTCATTGAGATGCTCGATGTCGAAGGTTTCGGCCCAAAGACAGCCGGCTTCCTCTGGAGGCGCCTGAATATCCGTTCCGTGGATGAACTCGGGCAGGCAGCGCGGGCTCACCGCATACGGTCCCTCCGCGGTTTCGGTGAGAAGAAAGAGACAGCGATCCTCGGGGCGGTCTCCCGCCACCTCTCGCGCCAGGACCGGATGACTCTGCCGGCGGCAGAAACCATCGCGGAGAAGGTCCTCTCTGAACTTCCGGAAGGGTCTGCATACATTGCAGGCAGTCTCAGGAGAGGAGCATCCACGGTCGGCGATATCGATATCGTGGTAACAGAACCTGCCGGCCGGATCAACCCGGTACTTCGCCGGATCGCGACAAGCGTGATCGAGGAGGGTGAAAAACGCACCGCCATCCGCATCGGAAACGTCCGCGTCGATATCCGGTTCTCGGACCCACGTGGGACGGGGGCTATGCTTCTCTACCTGACCGGCTCCAAGGCATTCAACATACGGATGCGGGAGATGGCAGTCGCACGCGGTGTAACACTGAATGAATACGGTATCAGGGAACGGGAGGGCGGAGAGACCGATCGGTTCCCATCAGAGGAGGACATTTTCCGGTATTTCCGGATGGCCTTCATTCCGCCCGAACTGAGAGAAGACCGGGGTGAAGTGGAGGCGGCCCTCGGTGGGAACCTCCCGGATCTGCTGGAGAGGACTGATATCAAGGGAGACCTCCACACCCACACCGACTGGAGCGACGGCACCATGAGCCTCGAGTCCCTGGCACAGGCTGCTGCGGCGCAGGGGTATGACTGGGTACTCTGTTCCGATCATGCCGCCGGTCCGGGAATCACGCGGGGAATGGACGCCTCCCGTCTCGCAAAGCAGGTGCATGCGATCGAGATACTCAACAGGGACTCGCCCTGCGAGGTTCTCTTTGGGGCAGAGGTCGATATCAAGGCCAGCGGTGAGGTCGGGATCCCCTCTGCGCTCCTCTCTGACCTGGACCTGGTCATCGGATCAATCCATTCCGGTTTCCACGGGGACATCGATGTCCTCACCCGGCGGATGATCACTGCTATCGAGAACGAGGATATCGATATCATCGGTCACCCCACCGGCAGGCTCCTCCCTGGCAGGCCGCCGTATCCCCTCGACCTCGGGAGGGTCATCGATAGTGCCCGGGAAACCGCTACTGCACTCGAATGTAATGCCTCCCCGTTCCGCCTCGACCTGGATGCCGAATTCCTGAAGGATGCGACGAGCAGGGGCGTACTGATATCTCTCGGTACTGATGCCCACCGTGCACCTGATATGGAATCAATGCACTATGGGGTCCTCACTGCAAGGAGGGGGTGGTGTACCTGGGCTACGGTCTTAAACACCCTGAGCGCGAATGAATTGCGGGATTGGGCGTCATGATATACTGGCTCTATGAGAGGAAGCTGCTCTCTGACCTCCACGAGCTTCCGGGCCAGATATGCTTCATGATCTCGGCCGGCGACTTCGCGGCCGCCCCCGGGAAACTGGCCGACTGCACCGGCTGGTGTTCAGCACTATCACAGGAGGTTGCCCGCCGGAACCCGGGTGGTGAGAATACCCGGATACACGGGCTTACGTTCCATATCAGCACCGCTTCCCCGTCAATCATCGAGCCCTTTCTTCCGTCTCTCCGTACCATCGGGCAGATCGCCCGGCTGACCCTCGATGTCTGCGGACGGCGGGAGAATATCGGTACGGGGCTCCCTGTCACCGTAGCAATCGGCCGGAGCGGTCGCGAGGAGATTGTGGAGGCAATCCGGATGATGGCCCGTGAGCACGTGGACCCTGAATTGATCGATGAATCGGCGATAGAGTCACGACTGACCTTCCGCTACGCGCCTGACCTCGTGATCAAGGCAGGGGGGGATCACCTGACCGATTTCCTCATCTGGCAGTCCGTCTACTCGGAACTCTTCTTCCTGGATGTGAACTGGTCATCGTTTCGGAAAGTAGACTTCCTGCGGGCACTCCGTGACTACCAGTCCCGGTCCAGGCGGTTCGGGGCGTAGCTTCTCTGTTATGAGGTTTCTCAGGTGGTCATCTGCCGTGCGTCAAGCCTTTGCGAATAGACCCTGATCGCGCGAAGGAGGTCGATCATCCGGAACTGCGGCCAGAACGGGATGCAGAAATACACCGCCGACTCGTGGCCGCTTGCGAGCCATGGCAGGAAGTTCGAGGTCCTGAACTCGTTTCCCGTCCTGATGATAAGGTCAACGGGCGGAATGGTCACTCCGGGGTACAGGTGCTTTTCCACGAGTCCCGGGGTGATGGCGTCCGGAGGGATCTCCCCTGCCTCGACTCCCGCGAGGATCTCCCGTGCGGCATGCACGATCTCGTTTCTTCCCCCGTAGGCAATGGCGATGTTCAAAAAGAAGCCATCATAGTGTGCCGATGCATCTTCAGCCTCCCTGATGACCGCGAGGAGGTCGGGGGGGAGGAGTGACCGGTCACCGAGCATCCGGATCCTGATGCGGTACTTGTGGACCCGCTCGTCCGTGATAAATGACCGGAACTTTTCCTTGAACAGCTCGAACAGGTCTGACACCTCGCCCTGGTCGCGCCGGAAGTTCTCGGTCGAGAAGGAGTATAGGGTGATGTGCGAGATGGAGAGCTCGTGGGCCCAGTCAAGCATCCGCTCGGTCACATCGGCCCCCATCCGGTGTCCCTGGCTCACCTGGACGCCGGCCATTTTCGCAAAACGCCGGTTTCCGTCCTGGATTATTGCGATGTGGCACGGGATGTGAGTACACTGGGAACGCAGGTGACGCTCATACAAACGATACAGGCACTCCTGAACTGCCAACCGGGATCACCTCCACGATCATCCCCCTGTCAGGGTACCGTTCCACGATGCACTTCCGTCCCGGAAGGTCACCGGCATGCTCGGAGAGGTACTCCCAGGACATCTCCACGAGCGGCCCGAGGACCTCCCTCTGGTCCGGAGGGATCCCGGCTATCTGGTGCGACCCGTCCCCCTCAGGCTCCCAGGCCCCATATACTACCGTCCCCTCCTCCGTGACCTCGTCAAAGGGACGACAGGTCCGTTCAGCGATCCTGATCAGCCGCATCTTCAGCTGGACGCCGTCCTTGAACCGGGACGAGCACCAGTGAACCTCTGGTACGGAGAGGAGCGGCTTTGCCCAGTCTTTCGCACCATCAATCGCACTGTGGAGGTCGTCCTCGGTAAAGAGGCCCCGCTGCCGCATGGCAACCGAGCAGGTCTCGCCCCACTCGAGCTCGTTGATGTTGAAGAAATCGACGAGCGAGAGGAGCGGGGCGAGCCCCTCGATGCCGGGGAGGGCCGGCACCTCGACCCCGATTGCGAACCCGAGTTCACGCGCCTCACGGATCGCCCGCGGGTAGTCTGTCTCGAGGATCTGGCTCCAGTCCTCATGCGGGGGGTGGAGCCGGAGTTCGTCCACCAGGCCGACGAGCGGCAGGAGCTCGTCCCGGGTCGGGGCCTGTCCGGTGTAGAGGTGGACCTGGTGGTCCGGGCCGAAGGCCTCCTTGAGGACCCGGCAGAACCGGACCACCCGCCCGGGCTCGAGCAGGGGGTCCCCGCCGGTCACCCCGGTGCCGAGCGCGGACATCGCCCGGGCCTCGGCGAGGAGGTCCTCGTCCGTCGCGACCCCCCGGTCGTTCGCAAAGACCTGGTCGACCCCCTTCCGCTCGGCCGAGAGCGGGCAGTACCAGCAGTCACGGTCGCACCGCCCGGTCACGAAGAGGACCAGCTTGGCGCCCTTGCGGCAGAGCGTGCACCCCGGTGCGATATACCGATCCAGCGCGTCCTCCATCCCTCCGTACGATGGTCGGCCAGGATTATCAGGGTATGTGTCCCGTACCGGCAACGTCATTACCCCCTGTCCCCAAACCTTCACGCTGCATGGCGTTAGGAGACCACGGGCGAAGGCACCGGCGTCCCGTCC
>LAHU01020993.1_pt1 | contig 14696 bp, 9 predicted proteins | sample 329631 | NCBI WGS metagenome assembly LAHU01 (sample SAMN03275698, study PRJNA271635) | activated sludge metagenome | isolation source: sample C-0 Zero hour mixed sludge faded in reactor as a methanogenic...
TGGTGCTCGCGTACGTGCTGTATGTATTCGCTCAAGCTTGCTCACCTGCTGAAAGAACATACAGATGCGCAAATTTATAATTTTTACATAGATATGCGTACGCCCGGTAAAGCGTACGAGGAGTTTTATGATAAGCTGCTTGAAGAAAATGTCCACTTTATCCGCGGACGTGTTGCTGAAGTCACAGACTGCGCAGTCCGCCCGGAAGAAGAAGGAAAACTTATTATTAGAGCTGAAGATACAATGATCGGAATTGTGCGCCGCGTTCCGGTTGATATGGTTGTTCTTGCCGTAGGTATGGAACCGAAGGAAGATGCACAAGATGTCCGGCGGATGTTCAACATTTCATGCTCGACTGAAGGATTCTTCCTCGAACGCCATCCGAAACTTGCCCCGGTAGATACGTTCACAGACGGTATTTATATTGCAGGAGCCTGCCAGGGACCCAAAGATATTCCCGACAGTGTTGCTCAGGCCGGTGCCGCAGCTGCACAGGCACTTTCACTGATCGACCGCGGCGAGATCGAACTTGAACCAAACACAGCCTTCGTTGTCCAGGAGGAATGCTCGGGCTGCCGTACATGTCTTACGATTTGCCCGTACAATGCGATATCGCGCGACGAGGAAAAACAGAAAGCGTTTATTAATGAAGCGTTGTGCAAGGGATGCGGTACTTGCGTGGCAGCATGCCCGTCCGGCGCTATCAAGCAGAATCTCTTTGAAGATGAAATGATCTACAGTGAGATCGACGGCTTATTGAAATTAACATCAACAGAATGCTGCTGAAAATTGATACGGAGAATGAATAATGGTATCAACCAACGAACAATCAACATCTAAAAACAGCTGGGAACCGCGGATAGTCGCTTTTTTCTGCAACTGGTGTACGTATACTGCAGCCGACCTGGCCGGCGTCTCAAGACTAAGGTATTCGCCGAATGCCCGTATTATTCGCGTGATGTGCTCGGGCAGGATAGATCCGCAATTTATACTCGATGCTTTTTCTAAAGGAGCCGACGGTGTTCTGATAGGAGGATGCCACCCGGGCGATTGTCATTATATGGAAGGCAATTATAAGGCGCTGCGGCGCGTGCAACTGCTTAAAAGAATGCTGAAAGATATGGGAATTGAAGAAAAAAGATTTCGCCTTGAATGGATATCTGCATCTGAGGGTGAACGCGTTAAAACTGTAATCAATGAAATGACTGAACAGGTGCGTGAACTGGGACCGCTAGGTATACCGGAAAAATTTGCTGAATGGGATAAGGAGCTGGAAATGCTGGAACATCAAATAAACGGAAAGGGGGGCGCTATCCATGTCTGATAAACCTAAAGTTGCTTTCTATTGGTGCGCTTCCTGCGGAGGATGCGAGGAATCTGTTGTAGATCTAGCCGAGAACATACTTGATGTCGTTGCTGCGGTGGATATTATCATGTGGCCTGTTGCAATGGACTTTAAGAAAAAAGATGTTGAAGCTATGGCAGACGGTTCTATTCTTGTCTCCTTAATTAACGGAGCAGTCCGGACATCCGAACAGGAAGAGATGGCAAAACTTCTGCGGAAGAAAAGCAAGCTGGTAATTGCATACGGCTCCTGTGCCCACACGGGCGGTATACCGGGACTAGCCAATCAGTTCGAGCGAGAAGAAGTGCTAAAATTCGTGTATGAAGATTCACCCTCAACGGTAAATCCGCAAAAAATCCGGCCTGAAATTAAAATAATTTCAGAAGAAGGCACTGTAACACTTCCGAAATTTTTTAACGTTGTCAGAGCCCTAAACCAGGTTGTTGATGTCGATTATTATTTGCCCGGCTGTCCGCCGACTCCAAAACTTCTAAAGCAAGCGCTCGAAGCACTGCTTTCAGGCAAAATGCCGGAAAAAGGAACTGTACTGGCTCCCGATATTGCACTGTGTGACGAGTGCCCGAAAAAAGATACTAAGCCGAGTGATTTGAAGTTCACCGAGTTTAAACGCCCGCATTCGGCGCAAATTGATCCTAATTTATGTCTTTTGGCTCAGGGTTTTGTCTGTATGGGTCCGGCGACACGGGCCGGCTGTGAAGGAGTATGCATTTCAGGCAATATGCCATGCACCGGATGCTTCGGTCCCACATCACGTGTAAAGGATCAGGGGGCAAAAATTCTCTCAGCGCTGGCATCACAGGTTGAGGCGAAAGAGGAAAAAGAAATTGATGAGACGCTGGCATCTATTCCCGATCCGGTAGACACATTTTATCGGTATGCACTGCCGGTATCGCTGTTGAGAAAGAAAATTAAATAAGACATAAAGATTTTATAGCAAAAATACAAGGAATAATATTGTGGAATCAACTCAGACGCGACGCGTTACTATAGATCCGATAACCCGCCTTGAAGGTCATGGGAAAATAGATATTTTTCTGGACGACCAGGGTGAAGTGACAAAAGCATATTATCAAATTCCGGAACTACGTGGATTTGAAATATTTTCGCTCGGCCGGCCTGCGGAAGATATGCCTCAAATTACAAGCCGGATATGCGGCGTATGCCCTACAGCCCATCATATGGCCGGTACAAAAACTCTGGACGATCTTTACAAAGTTGATCCTCCTCCGGCGGCAAAAAAAATCCGTGAATTGATTTACAACCTGTTCATGCTCGAAGACCACGCATTGCATGTGTATATTCTCGGAGGTCCCGATTTTATTGTCGGGCCGGATGCGCCGAAAGAATCAAGGAATGTTGTCGGTGTAATAAACAAGGTGGGAATCGATATCGGCAAGAAAGTAATATCCATGCGCCGGAGAGTCAGAGAATGCATCAGCTATCTGGGTGGTAAGGTTATTCATCCTGTATTCGGACTGCCTGGCGGTGTGTCGAAAGGAATTGCACCTGAAGATCTATCGAAATTTAAAGAAGTGGCAAAAGACGGACTTGAATTCGCGAAGTTTACACTGCAGGTATTTAAAGATATCGTGCTGAAAAATGATGAATATGTAAAGCTGATTACGTCCGAAGTCTATACTCACAGAACTTATTATATGGGCCTTGTGGATGAAAAGAACCGGGTGAATTTTTATGATGGAAAAGTCAGGGTCGTCGATCCCAATGGCAAAGAATTCGTCAAGTTCACACCTCAGCAGTATATTGAAAATATTGCCGAACAGGTGGAACCATGGAGTTATGTAAAATTTCCTTATCTAAAAAAAGTCGGCTGGAAGGGATTTGTTGACGGTATAGACAGCGGTATCGTTGCCGCGGCACCTCTGGCTCGTCTGAATGCTTCCGATGGAATGGCCACACCTGAAGCCCAAAAAGCTTATGATGAATTCTATAAAACACTCGGCGGAAAACCGGTGCACATGACACTGGCCAATCACTGGGCACGTGTAATAGAAATGATACAAGCAGCTGAGAAATGTGTTGAATTGGTTAACGATCCAGAAATAACAAGCAAAGATATCCGAACAATTCCAACCAAAACACCGACTGTAGGCATGGGTATTGTCGAGGCGCCCCGCGGTACATTGATACATCACTATGAAACCGACGAGCGCGGATTAATAACCAAAGCGAATCTTATCGTCGCCACTGCGCATAACGGTGCACGCATCGCAATGGGTGTGGATAAAGCTGCAAAAGGCCTTATACATAAAGGCAAGGTTAACGACGGGCTGCTTAATATGATTGAAATGGCATTCCGTGCTTACGATCCATGCAATGCCTGTGCTACGCATTCACTACCGGGTGAAATGCCTTTGCACGTGTGTATTCGGGATGAACATGGGAATCTGGTCCAGGAATTAAGAAGATAGTTGTCAAAACAGTGCCAGGGCAATAAAAGTGAAGGATGCCGGATGTGAGTAGTACTTCGATTGTTATCCTTATTATCGGCACTTTTGCTAATTTGTTGTTTGCATGGCAGTTCTCTATAAAAGCAAAACGGCCTCATGGAATTCCCCGGTTCTTTGCTTTTGAAAGCATTCTTATATTAATGCTTTTAAACATTCCTGCATGGTTTCAGAATCCCTTCGGGTGGAATCAGCTGATCTCCTGGATTCTTCTAATACTCTCAGTTGTATTTGCATTTACCGGATTTTTTCTTCTGCGCATTCTCGGCAAGCCGCCGGGAGGAGATATCGAAAATACTTCGAAACTGGTTACAACCGGACTTTATAAATACATCCGTCACCCGCTTTATTCTTCTCTTTTACTTTTAGGAACGGGTGTTTTTTTAAAAGATATCACGGCAGCAACTGTTGTGTTAGCAATTCTGAATGCAGCTGCGCTTTTCCTTACAGCCAGACGTGAAGAAAAAGAAATGATTGATAAGTTCGGCGATGAATATAAAACTTATATGCAAAAGACCAGAATGTTTATACCATATATTTTTTTAATCTGGAAAACGCTATGAAAACAAAATTAACTTTTCTGATATTCTTGATTGCAGCAACAGCGGCGTTAACATCCGCTCAGCCGTTAAAACGCGATACAGCCGTGTTTATCGAGAAAAAGAATGGATTCTTTGATTCCATAAAAACATCGCTGGATACATTTTATAAAAAAGAAAGTACCGTGAAAAAAGGGATTGCGGTAGATTTCGAGACATTTGATCCTCCCCGTTCTATCGCAGAGTTTACATCATACTGGCACAATCCGCCTGTCTCGCAGGCTGTATCGGGAATGTGCTGGTGTTTTTCAACAACTTCATTCTTTGAATCCGAAATTTACCGGCTCTATAAACGCAATATGAAATTGTCCGAATTATATACGGTATATTGGGAATATGTTGAAAAAGCGCGCGGATATATACAATCGCAGGGAAAACAGGAATTCGGTGAGGGTTCTGAATCGGATGCAGTGATAAGAATTTGGAAAAATCATGGAATTGTGCCCGCATCTGCATATACGGGATTACTTAACGGTCAGCCGTTTCATGATCACAGAAAAATGTTTGAAGAATTGAAGACATACCTGGAATCGGTCAAAGCATCAAAGTCATGGGATATCGAATCTGCGGAAAGAGTGGTTAAAACAATCCTGAATAAATATATCGGCATACCGCCGGAAAAGATAACTGTCGACGGAAAAGAAATGACGCCGCAGGAATACCTGAAAAAAGTAGTGAAACTCGATCTTGATGAATATTTTGAAATTGTTTCGCTGTCTGATCGGCCGTATTATCAATGGACGGAGTATGATGTTCCTGATAACTGGTGGCACAGCAAAGCATATTTTAATGTTCCATTAAATGATTTTATGTCGGCAGTTAAAAGCTCAATCCGCGCCGGCTATACTATTGCTATTGGCGGAGACGTAACAGAACCTGGAATATACGGTTGTGCAGGCATTGCGGTGATACCAACATTCGATATTCCTTCAGAATATATAGATGAATCTTCAAGAATATTCCGGTTTAAAAACGGGACGACAGGAGATGATCATGGCGTTCATATTGTAGGATACATGGAAAAGAACGGCAGGGACTGGTATCTGATTAAGGACTCAGGTTCTGGATCGAGAAATAATTCTCACCCTGGTTATTACTTTTTTCATGAAGATTTTGTGAAACTGAAGATGCTGGGCATAATGCTTCATAAAAGCGCAATTCGGAATATCGTATCGAAAATAAAATAAATTAGATAATTGACTTATGTTTTAAATAAGTAAGTGGTTTAGAAAAATACTCAGCATATTCTGGGTAATTGCTCGCCCGAAAGCATATCCACTACACGCCGGCCACCGATCCGTGTTTTCATAACCACCATACCTTTAAAGTCTGCAACAACTTCGCCTATAATTAATGCCTTTTTGCCGAGAGTATGATTGTGCATAACCTCCAGGATTTTTTCTGCCGCGTTTGCAGAAACAATAGCTATTAGTTTACCTTCATTTGCCACATATAAAGGATCAAAGCCGAGTATTTCACACGCACCGCGAACCTGTTCGCTGACGGGAATCAGATCCTCGCTGATAGAAATGCCGACGCCTGCACTTTCGGCGATTTCGTTAAGCACGGACGCGACACCGCCGCGTGTGGGATCCCGCAGAACATGTATTTCTTTACTTGCCGAGAGCATAACATCTACCAGTCCGTTCAACGGCGCACAGTCGCTTTGGATTTGAGTTTCAAATTCCAGCCCTTCACGCACAGACATAATTGCTATGCCGTGCTCTGCAATTGATCCGCTTAATATTATTTTGTCGCCCGGTTTTGCCTGCTTCGGATTTATCTGAACTCCTTCAGGAATAATGCCGATACCAGACGTATTAATAAAAAGTTTATCGCCTTTACCGCGGTCTACGACTTTTGTATCGCCAGTTACCAATTGAACGCTGGCTGCGTCGGCTGCATTTTTCATAGAGAGTACAACGCGCCAAAGATCTTCAACCGGTAATCCTTCTTCTATTATGAACGAATTTGAAAGATATAACGGTTTTGCCCCGCACATAGCCAGGTCATTGACAGTTCCGTTTACGGCAAGGGAGCCGATATCACCGCCCGGGAAAAAAATCGGATTGATAACATACGAATCAGTTGAGAATGCGCATCTCGCTCTGTCTATATTAAATACTGCACCATCATGCAATTGACTGAGAAGTTCGTTCTTAAATTGAGATAAAAAGACTTCGTTGATTAATTGATGTGTAAGTTTTCCACCACCGCCATGCGCAAGAAGGATATTCTTATACTCTGCGAGCGGCAGCGGGCACGCAAAACCACTGTTTAAATCTATTTTATTATCTTTCATATTCATTTATCTCTGTTTCTAAAACTCAATATAGCAGGTTATTTGGCATCCAGGGCTTTTCTGATTTTCAGCAATACTTCTTCGATGACATATGGTTTTTGTATGAAAATCCTGACGCCGGCCTTTTCTAATGTTGCTTTTACATCAGGCTCAAAAAAACCGCTGGCGAATACGATTTTTACATCTGGATTTATCTCCTTCAATTTCTCGAATTCAGACATGCCCGAAAGTTTGGGCAGTCCCATATCGCTTATAACAAGAGATATTTCACCGGCATGCTGCTGATATATTTGAACAGCTTCTTCTCCGTCTTTTGCGGTCAGGACCGTATAACCGTTAGTTTCCAGCAGTATCTGCACCATATCAAGAAGGAGAACTTCATCTTCAACCAGAAGGAGCGTTTCGTTTCCGCCGGATACCTGTTCTTCCGACTGTTCCTGAAGCTCAAGAGATTGACTGCCTTCCTCGGGCACGGGGAAATAAAGAGTGAAAGTTGTTCCCTGTTTGGGAGAGCTTTCCACATTAACGAAGCCTTGATGCGCCTGGACGATACCGTACACTACTGACAGACCCAGGCCTGTTCCTTTCCCTTTTTCCTTGGTAGTAAAAAATGGATCGAAAATACGGCTGCGGACTGATTCGTCCATCCCAGCTCCGTTATCTGAAACACTTACACTTAGATAAAATGAGTCTAATGCAGAGTTGAATTGACTCCTTAATATATCGCCGGTTATCTTTCTTACAGCAATAACAATTTCTCCGCCTTGAGATATAGCGTCCCGCGCATTTACACATAAATTAAGCAATGCCTGATGTATTTGTGTATAGTCCGCTTTTATATGAGGCAAATGCTCTTCAATTGTCGTTTTAAATGTAATGATTTTCGGAAAAGTCTGTTGAAGCATCGATACAAGTTCTTTTACAAGCTCGGTTACATTGAGCATTTCGAACGAGATATCTGTTTTGCGTGCGAAAGTAAGTATCTGACGAACAAGTGCTGCACCGCGATCAACCGCCTGTCTTATAGCCGTTACTCCATCGGAGAATTTCTGGGGATTATCCTTGATAGACAACAGGAGAGAAGAGTATCCGAGTATTATTGCCAAAATATTATTAAAATCGTGCGCTATTCCTCCAGCCATTGTGCCGATACTCAGCAGTTTTTGCGACTGCATCAAATCCTGCTGAAGGTTCTTTTGCTCTGTAATATCCTGGAAGACTTCCAAAATAGCTTTTCTGCCTTCATACATCATTCCAACATGACTTATTTGGAATGTCCTGTCGTTGAATATTCCTTCGACTTCAATTGTATCCGGTTTTCCGAAATTAATACCTTCTCTCAGCGGGCAATTCGGACACTGCTGTTTATTGTCTTTATATGCTATCCAGCAGCAGGAGTTGACGGCGTCAGCTTTCAGCATATCCTTCATTGCCTTGCTCATAAACAGGATTCTCCCGTCTTCATCAACTATATCCATGCCGAACGGCATAGTCTGCATCAGTAATTCATTAAAAGCATGAGTCTGCCGGAGTGCTTCCTGTGCCTGCCGGTGCTGAGTGAGATCCGTGAAGAATACAAGAGTGTCATTGCCGACAGATGTGGAAGTGGATTCGATGTACTTTGTGGATCCATCCTTGCAGGTAATAATAGATTCCAGCGGTTCAGTAATCCCGTTTTTCTGCTGGGCGTTCACAAAATTTTCTATCCATTTTATTTCAATCTGCTGGCGGTATTCTTCAATTGGATATGCATGCTGCCACCATGCATCCATTGTAGGAATATCCTCCTTCTTATAACCGAAAAGTTCGGCAAACCTGCCGCTGACGTATTCAAGTTTTTTTGTCTGTCCTGCGAAAACCGCAATGGCAACAGGAGATGATTCCACAAGCATTTTAAAAAGAGATTCACTTTGTCGCAATTCTTTTTCAATTAGTATGCGGTCGGTAATATCCCGCCCGATTCCAATGAGGCCTGTTATTGTTCCTTTTTCATTATGCAGGGGCAGTTTGGATGTTAAAAGCCAGCGCTTTTTTCCTTCGGCATCGAGTACGTATTCTTCTCTGTTAATAACCGGCTTTCCGGTTTCCATGACCGACTGATCATCGGCAAAGAAGCCGGCAGCCATTTCTTTTGAGAAAAGATCAAAATCATCTTTACCGATTACTTCGGACTCTGATTTACGGCCGGAATTGCGTACATCAGCCGGATTGGCGATGGTTTTTCGGCACTGCCTGTCTTTCACATAAATACCATCAGGCAGATTGTCTATTAATGTCCTTAACAGATTGCGCTCATGTCGCATTGCCTCTTCAGATTTGATGCGTTCAGTGATGTCTTTTGAATAGAAAGCAATTCTTATCACTTTACCCTGCGCATCCGTTATTGGATAGCCGGAATTCTCCAGGTGCATTCCGGATTGGACATCCTGGAAGTGGATTGGTTTGCCCGTCTCAATGATTTTTTTAAAAATGGCATTTCTCAGTGCGGCAAGTTCAGCAGGCAGCAGATCAGCAATGCATAAGCCAACCAATTCAACAATACTCTTGCCGAATCTTTGTGCGCCTGCTTCGTTTACAGCAATAATTCTTTGATCGGTATCTATTAAATAGGCGGCTTCTTTGGTTGAATTTAAAAGTGCATTAGCCGTTTCCTCGCTCTCCCGCAGGGCCTCATCTGCCAGCTTTTGCATGGTCACGTCTTCTATTAAACCATCGTAAGCAATAAGCGATCCCTTACTGTCGCGTTTGAGAACAGGTGTATTCTTTATCCAGCGTATCGAGCCGTTCTTATGAACAATCCGGTGTTCAAGAGGCAGAACGTCATGGCCGGAAAGAATTTTTTTTGTTAGTTCTTCAACAAGCATTTTATCATCTTCATAGATCATTCTAAACCATAGATTGGGATCGCCGGCATATTCTTCCGTTGTATAGCCTGTTACAGAAACACAAGCCGGAGCATGTGTCGTATAAACAGGATGCCCGGACTCCAGTTTTACAGAGTATATATAATCGGTTACAGATTCTACAAGACGCCGGAACCGTTCCTCGCTCAGGCGGAGTGCTTCCTCTGCCTGTTTGCGATCGGTTATGTCTATTACAATTCCGCTCAGACCCGCAGGTTTATCGTCCTGTAATATTCTATTTACATATAGAATCACTGAAAACGTACTTCCATCTTTTTTCACTGCTAAATATTCCTGCAGACCGATTTCTTCTCCCTTGAACCGTCTTTGAATATTCTTTATTGCTCTATCTCTATCCTGAGGGGCAATTGTTTGCATGATATTCAAGTTATTAAGATCGAAGTCTTCTGGATAACCGTAAGTTTTAAATCCCTGACGATTCACGAAAGTCAAATTCCCTTTTTCATCTGTTTCAAAAACCGTTTGAGGCAGCAGGTCTGACAAATTTTTAAATCTTTGTTCGCTTTTTCTTATTACCTCTATCGATTGTTTGCGTTCGGTTATATCAAGTCCGTAAGAAACCGTTCCTATAATACGGTCCTTTTCATAAATGTTGCTGTTGCTCCAGATAATATATCTTTCCTTGCCGTCCTTAGTGAGTATAGGATTCTCGAAATGCTTTGGCATTCCTCCTTTTATCAAACGGTTAAATTCTTCCCATACTTCAGGGTAACGGTCTTTAGGGACCAGTACTTCAAACCAACTTCTGTTCTCTAATTCACTTTTGGTATAACCTGTTAATTCTTCCGCTGCCCGGTTGAAGATTGTAACATTACCTTCTAGACTTAATCCAATAACTATTGTATTTGCAGTCTGGATTAGATTTTCAGCGTACTCCTTTGCCGACTGCAGCATTTTTTCGTTTTTCTTGCGTTCTGTAATATCCCGGATAATGCTCTGGTAAAACCTCTTTTCTTCGATCTTGATAAACCGCGAGCTTACTTCAACGGGGAAGACTGTTCCGTCTTTCCGTAAATGCTCGGCCTCGTATACCAGTCCGCCGCGTTCCTCTACTTGCTTCAATTCTCCTTCATCATGAAGACTGTTCTTTTGAGAACGTATCTCGTTTATATTCAAGCGTAGTATTTCTGACCGCGAATATCCATACATACGGCAAGCCTGATCATTGGCTTCGATAATTTTTCCGTTCATATCAACCAGCAGTATGCTGTCATTTGCATATTTGATGATATGGTCGAAATGCTTAATAAGTGCCTGCCGTTCCATCTCCTGAGTATATCGTTCGCGATAAAATTTTGCCCGCTGATTTCTCCACCAAAGTCCGACAAAACCGGCGGCTATAAGAATAAGAAGCAGTATTACTATAATAACATTCCAGGCAAGCGAATAAAGAGGTTCATAAATCTCATCCTGATCGATCTTTGCTATAATATACCAGGGTGAATCCTGTACATGCCTGACGGCTGCAAGTACCGGAACTCCCCTGTAATCAATACCTTCCACGACTCCTTCCCTACCCTGGACAGCCATTACTGCAGGAAGTTGTGTGCGTGAAACTGGCATGCGTAATGTCGATGGTGTGTTCTTTTTATGACGAACTTCATTGATATAGGTGATACTGTCGCCTTCCTGCCTGATAAGTACCGTCTCCGATGTGCGGCTCGGTGTGGGCCAGGTTTCGATCAACTTGAAAAGCATTACTCTCGGATCTATCCTGAGCATAAATGCGCCCAAGAGAGAGCTGTCGTATCGCGACTGTGAAAAGAGTGGAATCATTAAATCGATGTGCACAAAAGGAAACGGTCCTGATTGATGAAAATCAGAAAGTATGATTTCTCTTTTTTTTACGGCTTCATAAAATAAGAACATTGCCTGTCCGCCGAGCGAATCACCGTATTCAGAATGTGCAAGCTGTACTTTTCCTTTTGAATTAAGGAGGATGCAGGATTCATAAACGGAATTCATTTTAAATGATTCCATTACCTTTAAAAGTTCCTGTTTTCGCGTTTTGTTATCCGGCGATTTTAAAAGTTCTTCCACTGTTTTTATAAGAGGAGGATTATTAAGAAAAAACCATCCGTCCGCTATTCGTTCAGAACGCCACTGGATTATCTGGTTTACTTTTAAATCTCCTATGGCGGCAAGATAGTTTTCCGCCTCCGACTTAAGACGTTCTTGCTGTGTTTGATACAGGATATAACCAGTTGTAAGAATGCATAGAACCAGGAATAAAAATACATAAATTAAAAACCAGGGTATTGTTCGGCCATGTGGCGCATTCTTCATATGGCGTATCCTTTCGTAAGGATCAGAATTTTATTACAATATAATACATAATCTCTTTTTTCAACGGCTCATTTTGCCATAATGAAAATAAGCTGCACAAGCTCCTTCAGAAGAGACCATCGGTGCGCCTAGCGGATGTTCCGGCGTGCACTTGGTGCCGAATGCCGGGCAGTCCAGCGGTTTTTTTAATCCCTGCATTACCTGTCCTGCTATGCACAGAGGCGATTCGTGAGTCCGGATCGCCGAGACATTAAACACTTTTTCGGCATCGTACTTTGAATACTCTTCTTTTATCCTGTAACCGCTTTTGGGTATTGTTCCAATACCGCGCCAGGCACGATCGGTGACCTGGAATATTTTTTTCATCAACTCAATTGCCTGGATATTCCCTTCCCGCTTGACGGATCGTGAATATTGATTCTCCACTGCCCGGGAACCTTTTTCGAGCTGTTGTATAGTCATTAGAATTCCCTGAAGTATGTCGACCGGTTCGAATCCGGTTACAACAATAGGAACATGATATTTTGCAGCGAGAGGTATATATTCTTTGTAACCCATAACCGTGCAGACATGTCCTGCAGCAAGAAATCCCTGCACACAGTTATCCGGAGATGAAAGAATGGCCTCCATTGCCGGAGGTACAAGTACGTGCGAACATAGAATCGAATAATTATTTAATTCCAATCTCGATGCGTGCAGAACGGACATTGCATTAGCCGGCGCCGTAGTCTCGAAACCGACGGCAAAGAATACGATTTTTTTATCCGGATTCTGCTGCGCGAGTTTTACCGCATCAAGCGGTGAATATACAATGCGTACGTCTCCTCCTTCAGATTTTACAGTAAGGAGATCTTTTTCTGAGCCGGGAACACGAAGCATATCGCCGAAAGATGTGAATATTACATCCGGCCGGGAGGCGATTACAATTGCTTTGTCAATAATTTCAAGGGGAGTAACGCATACCGGGCAACCCGGACCGTGAACAAGTGTAAGCGATGAAGGAAGCAGATTGTCTATACCTGATTTTACTATTGTATGGGTCTGCCCTCCGCATATCTCCATTATTGTCCAGGGATGCATGCATACGGCGTGAATTCGCTCAATATATGCCGAGGCCGCTTTGCCGTCTCTGAATTCGTCTACGAATCTCATATTATCTTAATATTCTTATCTGTTACGATAATTCTTATTCTCCGGATTCTTCCATCTCTTTCAGAAGTTTTATTGTGTCAAGAGCTTCGGATTCATCCATGGTGCTTATAGCAAAACCTACATGCACAATAACATATTCTCCGACCTTGACATCTGGAACAAGTTCGAGGCATATTTCTTTCTTTATGCCGCCAAAATTCACTTTGCCCATCAAAGGCGAGGCGGTAGTATCTATTTCTTCAACTTTTCCCGGGATTGCCAGGCACATAAAAATCTCCTTTATGTATGTAATTTCTTGATTTCTGTATTAATCATCAAGACGGGCTTGTCTCTGCAAATCAACAGCAGCAGCTATCTGCCCCAATGCTATTCCTCCGTCATTAGGCGGAACTCTCTGATGCCAATACGGCCGGAATTTTTCTTCCAGCAGTCTTTTCACAATCCGTTCTGTAAGATACCGATTTTGGAAACACCCACCTGATAAAACAATTCTTTCCCGGCCTATCCTTTTTGCTACCATAACAATGATTTCCACAAGCGTGTTATGGAATTTTGCCGAAATTACCGGAAGATTGATATTATTTTTTAAATCAATTAATATTTCTTCAATAATTGCCCGCCAGTCGATCGATTTGCCGGAAGGTATTTCTTCTATCGTAAAAGGATAGTGCCTTTCAATATTCACACCATAAGCAAGGAATTCCAGTTCCATTGCTGCCTGGCCTTCATAATTTATTTTTTGTCGCAGGCCGGTCAGCGAAGCAACAGCGTCAAAAATTCTTCCTGCACTTGTTGTAACCGGTGTATTTACTTTCTTTATTAACATTTGTTTGACAAGATCGAGTTCCTCCGGTATAAATGCCTGCAGTACAGGCATTTCCTGCCTGTCGAATATTTCATCGTCGTACAGTTCGTATAACATGCCCAGTGCTGTTCGCCGCGGCTCCTTAATGGCTTTTTCTCCGCCGGGAAGTCCGAACGGGCGGAAAGCAGCGGCACGCTCGAATAACGCCCTGTCGGCCAGCAAAAATTCTCCGCCCCAGATTGTACCATCAAGTCCAAAGCCGGTTCCGTCCCACGAAACACCGAGCACTTCACCTTCAATCTGGTTTTCAGCCATACAAGAAGCAATGTGAGCGTGATGATGTTGAATCTCGGTAAACGGAACGCCGGTAGTCCGCGCGTACTTCGATGAAAGATAGTCGGGATGAAGATCACAGATAACACTTGAAGGATTGCAATTATACATCGATTTAAAATCATCGATGACATGATGGAAAGCATCCAGCGATTCCTTTGTTTCCAGGTCGCCTATATGCTGCGAAATAAAAATATTTGAGCCGGATGTAATCGCTATCGTATTCTTTAAATGAGCACCGACTGCAAGCAACGGAGCGGTATTACGGGTATTGATTGTAATTGGGAGGGGTGAGTAGCCTCTCGCACGCCTCATAACAAGCTCCCGGCCGAGAATTATCCGCACTATTGAATCATCCACATGACGCACTATAGGCCTGTTGTGAACAAGAAATAAATCGGCAATGCCCTTGAGGCGCGCGACTGCCTCACGTTCATCCGTGCAAATCGGTTCATCGGATAAAT
>LAHU01015363.1_pt1 | contig 14648 bp, 17 predicted proteins | sample 329631 | NCBI WGS metagenome assembly LAHU01 (sample SAMN03275698, study PRJNA271635) | activated sludge metagenome | isolation source: sample C-0 Zero hour mixed sludge faded in reactor as a methanogenic...
GCCGCCATTGCTAAAATCTATTTTGATGGTGACGATAATTATTACATTGAAGAAGAATATTACCAGACCGGTAAATTGCAATCCGAAGTCGTGAATGAATATATCCGCATGGCAGAAGGAATGAACCCAGAAGTGGTTGTTGACAGTTCAGCCGCCGGATTGATAGCCGCCATTCGTGATACAGGGCTTGACGTACGCCCACGAACCGGTTCTGTCTTAGACGGTATCAAACGTTTGCAAGAATTATTTGCCAAAGGCAAGATTATAATTAATCCGGCGTGTGTAAACCTTATAGCTGAATTAGAGTCCTATTCTTGGAAAGATGGCAAAGACGAACCAGTAAAAGAGATGGACCATTTAATCGACGCTATGAGATATTACATCACCCGGAAGCAAAAGAAACAATTAGTTGCTAAACAGAGGAGATATTAGCATGGAAGATAATCAAGAAATCATGAACCCAGACCTTGCCGTAATGCGCAAGAAGCTCAAAGTGCAAGCCGAAGCCGCCCGATTTTATCGCCGGTATTATGAAGGCGACCAACCCCTTATCTACTCCCACGAAAGATTGAAAGATGTCTTTCGCAAATCCAACGTCAAATTTATTCAGAATTGGTGTGCCGTTGTTATTGATACCGTACTGGATAGAATAGACCTGAAAGGCTTCGACAATCCAGTTGAAGCCGTAAACAAAACGCTTGATGAATTTTGGAGCGAGAATTACTTAACGCAACTGTCCTACAATGTGCACAAAGAAGCTCTTATTACTGGCAATTCTTTTGTGCTATTTGACTTGCAAGACGACCGCAAGACCGCCTATTTTAACGACGCAGAAACGGTAGCCGTAGCTTACGAACCAGACAACCCCAACAAAATGAGAGCTGGAATAAAGTCTTATTATGACGAAGTAGCCGATATTATCGTAGCAATTCTTTATTACCCAGACCGGATTGAAAAGTACGAAGCCAAAGGGAAACAGACTAAAACCTTTACGCTTACAGAATTGGTACAAAACCCCTTTGATGGCATTCCGATTATTCACTATCAATGCGAACGACAGCTGACAGATGTTATTCCATTGCAGGACGCGATCAACAAGACTTTATCTGACATGATGGTTGTCGGTGAGTTTGGAGCATTCCCTCAAAGGTGGATGATAACGAATGCAGATATTGATAACCTAACAGCCAGTCCTCAAGCGATTATGCAAATACCAAAAGGCACGACAGACGAAGAAGGCACGCAAATTGGAGAGTTCGGAGTTGCCAATCTGACAATGTACCTTGAAACAATCGACAAGCTGACAACTGCAATCTCAGTTATTAGCAGAATTCCAAAGCATTACTATATGAGCACCGGAGCGAACATTTCCGGTGAAGCATTGGAAATCATGGAAGCCCCCCTTGTCAAGAAGGTAAAGCACATCATATCCGGCTTCGAGCAATCGTGGATTGAATTTGCCTTTGAAATTGTCAATGCGGAAGAAACTATTTGCGTTTGGGAACGACCGGAAACGGAGCAAATCTTAGGTCAAATTCAAGCTATGAAGACTATGGTAGACATGGGCTTGCCACTTGTTACCGTGCTGAAACGTTTCGGCTGGTCATTTGATGATATTACTCAAATGGAGCAGGACTTATTGGAACAAAAGAAACGAGACGCTTCGATTATGGACGCTCAAATCATGGCAGCTATGGCACGAATGCAACAAGCCCCAAACCCTTTGAACCCAAACGACCTAAGTCTGTCTGAAAGCGAAAGAGGAACGGCTGAGTAATGGCAACATCTGAAATTGTCAGGCTTGCGCAAAGTTACAAAAGCCAACTGGAACGGCGAAATCAATATCAGATGGCAGAAATGCTGAACCGCTGGACTGTTATTCGTGACGACCTGAAAGGCAAGGCGGAAAACGTAGCGCAGGAAATTCTTGCACGATTTCCAGATGGTGGAGTAACTGAAAACTGGATTAGAGAGTTTGAATATTATCGTTCACTCCAAGAACAGGCAGACAATGTTATTGCGCAATACGCAGGCTGGAGCGAGAATTATACCTATCAGCAAATACTACTGGAATATCAACTTGGAATAGACGAAGCAACCCAATTACTCACTGTCAGCGAGCAATCGTCAAAAATGGGCTATTTTACACGGCTGGGACAATCTGAAATAGAACTTATCGCCGGAGCTTCGCAAACCGGTGCGCCTTTGGGACAATTGTTTGCGACAATCGGAGTAGGAGCGCAGGAGCAATTATCCAACGCCCTGATGATGGGCTTGGCAAGAGGCTTACCTTCCGGACGAATAGCCGAGATGATGATGAGTGCTTTCACAATCCCGCCAGTTAGAGCCAACCTGATAGCAAGAACTGAAATAAACAGAGCGCACCGGACAGCAACGCTCAAAACCTATCAAGAACATGGTGTAACACGTTACAAGCGCATGGCTAATCAGAAATCCGCTTGCATGGCTTGTTTGATGTTAGACGGTAAAATCTATTCGTCCGCAGACGCACTTGACGACCACCCGAACGGAGCATGCGGCATGATTCCGTGGGTAGATGGCACGGAAGAGCCAACATGGGAAACAGGGAAAGAATATTTTGAAAAACTTCCGGAAGAACAGCAAAGGGCACGCATGGGGAACGCCTATTACGAAAGTTGGAAACGTGGCGATTATAAGTTAGACGACTTGGCAACGATAAAATCTAATCATATTTGGGGCGGCAATCCAACGGTGCGCCCATTGAAAGAATTATCACCGGATTGGAAAGAAAAGTATTATAAAGCGAAAGAGGAATAATGAGCGAGAAACAAGCTGAATTGAATGAAGAACTGGCAAGGCGAGTTTACGAGGCTTATAAGGTGGCAGCCGAGCTTGTGGAGCTGAACACTAAATATAAATTCATAACCGGCAAATTTAGGGGTTTGAACTTAGTGGAAATGCCAGTACAAACCATAATGGACGGCACGCATAGATGGCTTGTGAATCTTGAAGAACACAATCCAGAGCTTATGGCAAAGGCTAAGATTCCCACGAAAGACGAACGTTTGCAAAGCAGAAAAGAAAACAGAATGAAAATTTATGAAGAGGCATAAAATGATACAAGAAACAACAAAACGCTGGAACTGGAACTGGACACGAGCTGAATTGCGCTATTGGTATTACAGGCTATTAGCGGCTATCGGATTATCAAAAGAATATTATGCAATACGCCCATATTATTTATGGCGCATGAATTCAGATGGCGCAACACCATTGGAATTTTCAAACGTAGAAGGATAAACAAAATGAACAAAAACATGGTACAATATAGAACAGGAGACCGACTATGACCTTAGATACCGACCCCAACCCCGAACCAGAAGCTAAAACATTCGAAAGTTTCGACTCGTTCTTGGCAGAGCAACCGGACAATGTAAAAGCACTTTACGAAGCCAACGTATCCGGCTTGAAAAGTGCGTTGGAGTCTGAAAGGGAAAGCCGTAAAAAGCTAACCGAGCAAGTCAAGTCTTTATCACCGCAAGTAGAAAAGGGGAGCGAACTGGAACGTAAATTGGAAGAGACATCCAAAATGCTAAGAGAAGCGGAACAGCGCGAAGCAGAGATTAGCAAACGAGCCAAGTTTACCGAAGGAGCGATTAGACCGGGTGTCAATTGCACGAACGTCAAGGCGGCTTACGCCTTTGCAAATGCCGAAGGGTTATTTTCAGAACAGGGGGAGCCTGACTGGAAAAAACTTAAGGAACTTGCGCCAGAACTGTTTCGTAGCACCGTAGTCACTAAGGCTGGTGCGTCCGGCAAAACTGCCGGAGATGACATTAATTCCGCTTTGCGAAAAGCGGCTGGTTACTAATAACTTTGGAGGTTAACAATGATTACCAGAACAGATGCTGAAGCTCTCATTCGAGAAGACGCTTCACAGGAAATTTTTAAGCACACCGTTGAAAATAGCGTTGTGTTGTCACTCGGTAGACGACTTGCCAATATGAGCGCAGGTCAACGCCGATTGCCCGTTATGAGTGCCCTTCCTACCGCTTATTGGGTAGATGGCACGCCGGGTGACCCTGCTGACAGTCCTTCCGGACAAAACACCGTAGGCTTCAAACAGAGCACCACCGCTGAGTGGAAAAACAAATACATTTTTGCCGAAGAAATCGCTGTTATCGTGCCTATTGCCGAAGCAGTATTAGCTGACGCTGATTATGATATCTTTTCCGAAATCAAACCCTATATCGGTGAAGCCTTTGGTGCTGTTATTGACGCTGCTGTATTGCACGGTACAAATGCCCCTGCTTCCTTCCCGACTAACATCGTTACGGCTGCTGGGAACGCCGGAAATAGCCTCAAATTAGGCGACGTAGGCGACCTGTACGATGACATTATGGGTTATGGCTCAACTCAAGCCGGTTTGATTAGCCTTGTTGAACAAGACGGCTATTTGCCCACAGGTTATGTGGCCGGTGTATCAATGCGAGGGCGTTTGCGCGGCTTGCGAGATAGTGTTAGCGGCTTGCCAATCTTCCGACCTGCTGTCGAAGGCATGAGAGCCGGAACTGCACCGTATACCATCGACGGTATGCCCGCTTACTTCCCGATGAATGGTGGTTTTGACGAGGACGAAGCCCTTATGGTTGCCGGAGATTGGAATAAACTTGTTTACGCCTTCCGAACCGACCTTACCTACAAAGTGCTTGACCAAGCTGTAATTCAAGACCCTGCAACCGGAGCGATTGTATACAACCTTGCCCAACAAGACATGGTTGCCTTGCGCTGTTATATGCGCTGGGGCTGGCAGGTACCTAATCCGATTAATCGGTTACAGACTGCCGAAGCCAATCGCTATCCATTCGCTGTACTCGAACCGTCAACAAGTCCCTAATAAGGGATAGTTGCCCTGTCTATTAAGGGCGGAACTAAACCCTCCGCCCTAACAAGAAAGGATAGCTGATGGTAGATACTGACACCCTTATGCGCTTACGGCACTATATCGCAGAGCCTAATTCTGTAAAGTATTCTGACAATGAATTGACCAAGCGGATTGAAAGCGCGGCAATAATGGACAAGAAAGGGAATGAGCCGGACGAGCCTAACTGGACTCCCACTTATGACCTGTATTTAGTTGCTTCTGAAATATGGCTTGAAAAGGCTGGTATGGTAGCAGATGAATTTGATTTTAGTTCTGATGGTGGCAATTTTAGCCGCTCACAAAAATCCGCTGCTTATCTAAGGCAAGCAGGTTATTACAAGAGCCGTTCCAAAGCCAACACCACAATGTTAGTACAAAGACCGCTGGAAAAGCTCAGCTCTCACGGCTGGGAAGATAGCGAATACAAAGATGATATAGACGAGTATGAGGCTAATCTGAAATGACACCTTCAATTTGGGCAGACGCTGACAAAGAGAAAATGAGAACCACCGCTGAAAACCATATGGCAGATAGCGGTTATCGTTTAGTGCGTACTGTAACCATTGGAGAAACCGGAGAGCCTATTGAGACTTGGACACAAGCCCAAAATCCAACGATTTGCGGCGTTGAAACGCTTGAAGGAAGAGAATATAAGGATAGGATAGTAACCACCACTTATGAGATAGTTATCCGATTCCCTGTAGACTTTGAAATCCTTCCGGAAGACAGATTTTTGATAACATCTCATAGAGGAGATACGGTCAATTGGGAATATGAATTGACCACTCCAATTAGAGCCGGAATAAGCGCAAACCGAGTAGGCGTTAGAAGGATTGAGCACTAATGCAAATAACAATATCCGTTGATATGGGCGAAGTAGACGCTATGCTGAAAAAAATGCAATCCGCCAGTCAAAGTGCCGCTAAGCCACTTGCGGACGGTGCGCACATTGTAGAAAAACATGCTAAGCTAAACATCAAAGGGCACGGCTTATGGAAAAGCGGACAACTGTTCAACTCCCTAAAGGTGCAAGAAGCAGGAGCGTGGCACGCTTTAGTGGGAACGAGCGGTGTGATCTATGCAGCCATTCACGAATTTGGCGGAGTGATTACTCCAAAGCGAGCCAAGTATCTATCATGGATTGGACCAACTGGTGAGCGAGTATTTGCCAAAAGAGTAAGAATGCCAGCCAAACCTTATTTGCGACCTGCCTTTGACGAAAACAAAGAAGAAATCAAAGGCGTTATTGCCGCCGGAATTAAAAAGATGATTGGTGCATAATGGCAAGAATTGAAACCGGGTTAGTGGCTTATCTCAATGCTCAAACGAAGCTAACAACCCTTATTGGTAACAGGCTTTACGCATTGAGAGCACCGCAAAAGGTAACTTATCCCTTTGTTATTTACCAACGGATTAGCACAGAGCGGAACTTGACCCACGACCTGACAGCAAGCGGATTGACGACCCCTCGAATCCAGTTTGACGTTTATGGTAAGACTTACAAATCCGCATTAGAGGTAATGGACGTTTTGAGAGAAACCCTGCAAGGCTTATCCACCACCATGAGCGGAGTTGAGGTACAGAGCATTTTGCCTGCACTTGAAAGGCACGATGTAGAGCCAGACGAAGATTATTACCGATTGACGGTAGATTATTTGATTAGCTATTCGGAGGTATGAAAATGAAGATTAGCGCATACGGAACGACCTTAGTTATGAACGGTGATGATATCGCCCAAGTAACCAATATTAGCGGACCAAGTTTCGGACTTGATACCGTTGATGTAACAACCCACGATCAAGCTAACGCATGGGAACAGCATATTGCAACCCTTTTGCGCTCCGGCACGGTTACGGTAGACATTGTTTATGACCCTGACCTTTCCTCTCACGCTGACACGCTGGGAGCAATGGTAGGTAAAGACGCAGAGAGTTTTGAATTGAACTTTCCCGACCCTGCTCAAAGTCAATATGTTTTTGATGCCTTTGTAACAGGCTTCACCCCTTCTGCACCAGTTGACGGTGCATTGACGGCTTCGGTGACTTTGAAAATCACAGGCGAGCCGACCTTAGTATCAAATTGGAGTTAGAGAAATGACCAAATATTCTGCTTTTGGTACCGCCCTGACTAAGGGCACATATCCGGGGGTTGAAATCGCCCAAGTGACGAACATTAGCGGTTTGAGCATTTCGCTTGATACCGTTGATGTATCAGAACATGACGGCGACGGCTGGGAAGAGCATGTCGCTACTATCCTACGCTCCGGGACTGTAACGCTTGATATCGTATACGACCCGAACGAAGCGACCCACAAGAACGCAAGCGGCGGTTTATTGTACGATATGACGCAACGAGTAGCCGGAGTATGGAATTTGGTATTCCCGACCACCCCGACCAAGTATTTTACGTTTACGGCTTATGTAACAGGCTTTACGCCGTCCGCTCCGGTAGATGGTGCGCTTACTGCAAGCGTTACACTCAAACCCACCGGATTAGTAACTTTGCCATAGGAGATAATAAATGCTTACAAAAGAACAAATTTTAGCTTGCGATGATATTCAACTTGAGCTGGTAGCCGTTCCTGAATGGGGTGGCGATGTTTATGTTAAATCCATCACCGGCGCACAGCGTGACTGGCTGGAAATGTCCACTTACGAAGAGAAGAAGGGCAAGGATAAAAACATCAATATGAAAAACTTCCGTGCCAAACTGGTTAGTTTATCCGTTTGCGACGAGAATAAACAGCCCCTGTTTGACAAAAACGATATTGATGTTTTGACCGCCAAATCCGCAGCCGCTTTACAACGCATTTTTGAAGTTGCACAGCGATTGAGTGGCTTCACGAACGCGGACGCAGATGAACTGTTAAAAAACTAAAAAAGGGCAACCGGAAATTTTATTTCCGGCTTGCCCTCCAATTAGGGATGACGGTAGCAGAAATGCTATCGAGAATATCGAGCAGAGAGTTGACGGAATGGATGTTGTACTATGAGATTGAACCCTTCGGAGCTGAAATTGAAATGTACGGACACGCTATGACGACCTCTGCTCTTTACAATGTGCACAGGGATGTAAAAAAACACCCCGACCCGATAAAACCCTCGGATGTTATGCCAAAATGGGATGTCGACGATATAGCAGAGAAACAATTATTGCAAGTCAGGCAGCTGAACCAATTGGTAGGCGGAAAGGAGTCAAACCGTGAGCACGATAGCTAATATGATGGTCAATTTAGGGCTGAACGCTTCCGGTTATAGCTCCGGATTGCAGAAGGCTAATGCTGAAACAAAGAAGTTTCAAGACCAATTGAAGCAGGTGCAAAAAACAGGCGAAGGCATTAGCAAAGTAGGTACAGCTATAACGACTGGTGTAACCCTTCCGGTTATTGCTGCCGGTACTGCATTGACCAAGTTTGCAATGGACGCTCAAAAATCAATACAGGTTGAGCGTTCCTTCAATGCGGTCGCCAAGTCTGCTGGTTTCATGGGCAGTGAAATGTTATCCGCCTTGCAGAAATCATCACAGGGCTTAGTTTCCAACACCGAGCTAATGAGAAACTTCAATTTAGCTGCAAGCCTTGTTGGCAGAGAGTTTGCTACCAACCTTCCAAATGCTTTTAGCTATTTGGGCAAAGTATCCGCTTCTACCGGACAATCTATGGACTATATGTTAGATAGCCTTATCCGTGGTGTTGGCAGATTATCACCATTGATTTTGGATAATTTAGGCATACAAGTAAGCTTGAACGAAGCCTATGAGGAATGGGCGCAAGTGAACGATAGAGCTGTTGACAGCATGACCAAGACCGAACAACAAATGGCTGTTATGGACCAAGTTATGCGCAAGCTAAAAGAAAATACCGCTGGTATGAGTGATGAATTTGGAACGACCGGAGAGCGTATCAAAACATCAATGGAGAATGCCAAAGACGCAATCGGGCGGAATTTAGTCCCTGCATTGGAAAGCGCAGGAAGCAAGCTAACGGATGTTATCGGCAAGTTTGGCAGTTTGTTTGATGAAGGACAGGCATTGAACCCTGTTATTACCGCAACCGGAGATATGTTAGGCAATTTAGCTAATGGCATTTCAGATGTTGTTAACTGGTTAGGACAATTAGACCCCGCCACAGTTGAAAGTGCAACAAAATTCGTTTTGTTTGTAGCCGCCGCCGGACCCGTTTTGGCTATATTTGGAAAGCTAATCAGCACCGGAGCGAGCGTAGTTAGCACGCTCACAAGCATTGGTGCAGCTTTTGGACTTGCCGGAAGCGCAGCGGCATTAGGTGGTGGAGCTTTCGCCCTCGCTTTAACGGGTGTTGGTCTTGCAATTTATGGTGTTATCCAAGCTGAAAAAGATCTCGAAGTACGACAAGAGAACCAACGCTCTCTGTGGACAGAACTGAAAAAAGCTGTAGACGATGGCCGGATTAGTATTGAGCAATATGACATCATATCAGCCGATGTACACAGAGGCTTCATTTCACTCGAGCAAGCGATTTCGCAAATTCCACCTTCATTAAACCAGACCACAGACGCAGTTCAAGACCAAATTGACGCATTGTTATTGTCGTCAAAAACTTATGAAGAGTTCCAGGCTGGCATTGCTGCTTTAGGCGTATCATTACCTTTGATGACAGAGGAAATTTGGAACGAGTCAAGGGCGTTAGAAGGCGTTGCAGAATCTGCCGGAGAAACAGCGGAAGTGATTAAGGAGCTAACGACCGAACAGCTGGCATTGAACTCACAGATTGCTTTTGTCCATGACAACCTAAAAACCTACAACGACTTGATGGGCGAGCTTACAGCGGCAAAAGAAGCCTATGAAGCCTTGCCTCAATGGAAGAAAGACCAAGACGAAGGTTTAGCTTTGTTAGGCATAATGGGCGACATCAACAATAAATTTGAAACGATGGTTGCTCAAGCCAACGCTCAAAGTCTGTTTGAAGCCATTATGGGCAACGGTGAAGCGACCAGAGCTGAATTCCAGGTGTATCTCAGCTATTTGGAACAAACTGGACTTGCCACAAAAGAAACCACCGAAAAAATGATGGAGCATTGGGAAGCCACAAATGCTTTCCTACAAAGCCTATCACGGGACGCAGAAGGCAATGTAACCATCACAGTAGACGATGGCAGCGCATTACAGACAATTGCTGATATTAAAGCGCAATTGAGCGGCATTGAGCGTAACATCGGTGTTACGGTTACGGTTACACAAATCGGGCAGTATCTAACAGGACCCGTAGGGGAATATAAACGAGCCTTAGGCGGTCCGGTTGAAGCAAACACAACCTACCTTGTCGGTGAACGTGGAGCGGAGTTATTTGTGCCGGAAGTTGACGGCAAAATCATTCCCCACCACGAAATGAATAAATATGTTCAGAAAGGCAATCCGGAATCTGTATCTGCAAGTTTTGACAGCTTTGAGGACAATGACAGCCCAGAAATGGTGCAAAACAATTACAACCTAACGTTGAACACGACCGCAAGTGAAAGCGGCGTAATAACTGCATTTAGAATTATGGAGGCATTGAATACATGAAGTTAGCTAATTTGGAATTTTATATTGTAGTGCCACAAGCCAGCGTGAATCTTGTCAAAAATCCTAATCCCTATTACAGAATATCAGATTATGGTTCGAATAATGGCGCAATTAGCCTTAATTCAGAGCACACCAGACGTGGACCGCAATGTATTAGAGTTGTGCCTGTTTCGGGAGTTGATAGTAGAGTATATCACGGTGGATTGCCGGTTACAAGTGGCTTGGCTTACACGTTTTCAGTTGATGTTTTGGGCGTAGCAGGTCAAACCATGCGGATTTACATTGCTAACAGCAGCGGCACCGCAAAAGCAACACAAGAATTTATTGCGACCGGAAACTGGCAACGGAAAGAAGTCACATGGATTGCAGATGAAACAAGTGCAAATTATTGGGTTTATGTGGCGAGAGATAGCGTAGCTTCTACTGACCCGTTTTGGGTAGACGGTTTCCAGTTTGAGGAAGGCGCAAAAGCAACGACCTTTATGCAAGGCTGGCGTTCCGGTTTAGGCTACATGAATAACACCCCCGAATACGGATGGCAAGGCCATCCGGGCAATTCCCCTTCATGGCGTTCCGCATGGACAAGGCATGGCGGACGGTTGTTAAGAATAAAAGACTATGCCAAAATCATAGATACGATTGGCTTAGGGCAAGGACCTTACAACCAAATATCAACTCCGATTGTGACAGGCGGCGACATCTATCAAAAGCATTTTAGAGAGCCGAGAGATTGGGGCTTGACACTTGTTTATCACGGTGACTCACTTGATGAAATGATGAAAAATAGGGCTGTATTACTTGACGCAATTCGACCCGACAAAACACCATATGACCAGCCACTTGTTGTTATGGTGCAAGGTTATGATGAGGACGGAAATGAAGTAACAGACCCGGTAGACATTGTTTCAATTCCGCTTATAAGCCACACGAATTTGCCGAAAACTCCGGTGTATCAAAGAGACGTACTGATGTTTAGGGCTCTTGATGGGCATTTACAAGGAGCATTCAAAAATGGCTCAACGCTTAACTACAAAGTGGAATTTCAGGGCGATTATTTGCTGAAACAAGACCATAACGGATGCTGGGTAGACCTTGCAGAAAATAATTATATGGCTGGGGTTGTGGGTGGTGATGCTTCTGTTATCAAAGAAGCTCCAAATGGCGACATTTATGTGGGTGGCAAATTTACAAGCGTCAAGAATGGTGAAACAGCAGTGCCTAATACGGGCAGTATTGCCAGATATAGCAAAGCAAGCCAAATGTGGGAAGCGGTAGGAAACGCTAATCTTATAAACCACGTATCTTGCATGGAGTTTGACGCTTCGGGCAATCTGTACGTAGGCGGCGGTTTCCAGAACCTTGCCGGAATAGCCAACGCTGATTATTTTGCAAAATATAATCCGGCAACTAACACTTGGAGTGCCTTAGGAAGCGGAATTAATGGCAGAGTTGATTCTATCGCTATATCGCCTGATGGTGTTATTTATATCGGCGGTAATTTTACATCTGCAAGCGGCAATTCAAACTGTAAGGGCGTTGCACGTTGGGGCGGAAGCACTTGGCAGCCATTAGCAAGCGGATTGAATGATTATGTGCACGCACTCAAATTCCACCCGAACGGCAACTTGCTTATTGGTGGCTCATTTACTAATGCAGATGGCACAAAAGGCACTAATATCTGTTTTTGGCGCACCGGAGCGTTTTACGCTTATGAAGATTGGGGCGGAACGCCGATTAATAATCTCGTTTATAGCATTGATACAACCCCTGATGGCACGATTGTTATCGGTGGCGCTTTTACCAACGCAGGTGATGACCCGAACGCAGATTATGTTGCACAATGGAATGGGACTAACTGGCAAAGCGTTGGTGGTGCTGGGGCTGATAGCGTGGTGCACGAAGTTTACTGCACAAGAGACGGCGCGATTTATGCGGCAGGAGAGTTTACTAAGATAGGCGACCTATCAACAATAGGTAAAGTCGCGTTTTACAAAAATGGCGCATGGCAGGTGCTCGACATTTCAATGCCCGTCGGCTCAAGTGTTTATTCGGTTTTTCTTGCCGCCGACAATTCCCTTTATGTTGGCGGCTATTTCACCGGCATTATATCCGCCCCTAATCCAAAAGAATTAGAATACAAAACAACCGCTAATTCGGGAAGTGCTAACACTTATCCGCTTATTGAGATTGTTGGACCCGGCTGGTTAGAAGCAATCACGAATCATACGACCGGACGGACTATCAGATTTAATAACTTAGAGCTTGCCGAAGGAGAAAGAATATGGATAGATTTTAATCCCGTCAAGCTGAAAATGTGGTCAAGCTGGGAAGGGCGTGGTTCTGTATGGCGATATTTGAACGCAGGTTCTGACATTGGAGACTGGTACATGCAACCGGGTAAAAACTCCATTGGCGTGTTTATCTCAAGAGGATTTGATATGAACAACACGAGAGTTTATGTTCAATGGTTTCCCAAATATTGGGGGCTTGAGGGCACGGTGCTCGAATGAGATACCAAATTGACCGATATTCACCGGACGGCGTAAGGCTAAGCACGATTGAAGCGGTGCATAAATTAGCATACGTCAAAACACGGAACGCAATCGGGGCGTTACAGTTTGAAATGCCTATGCGTCTTTATAATCCTTCTGACTGGCAAGTAGGACAAGTTCTTGAAGTTTGGAGAGAGAAAAACGGCGTGCTTGCAGTGCAGAACGAGAGTGCTTACTTTGTGCAAGATTGGGATTTGTACAATGACTCCGGTCAACACATGGTGCGATTGTATGCGCTTGACGCAAACTCTTTGTTGGAGCAACGAATTGTAGCCTCGGAAGCAGGGAGCGCAAGGGCAGAATTTAGTGGCAAAGCTGACGATATTATGAAGGCAGTCGTTAGAAACGAATTAGGCTCAAGCGCAGATACGAGCAGACAGATTCCGGGCTTGAGTGTACAAAGCAACGTTGGACAATCTATTCAGACCACGAAAGGTTGCGCATGGCAAAACGTCCTGAAAACATGTCAAGAATTGGCTAACAGCGCAACTGAAAAAGGGACTCACACCAGTTTTGACATTGTGCGAACTGGAGCGATGGCTTTTGAATTTAGGACTTATGTCGGGCAACGAGGGGCAGACCATTCCAGAACGTCCGGCGATGTTAGACTTGTTGGCGAAAACTATGGTAACCTCGAAAACGCTATTTTGAGCACAATTCACAGCGAAGAAGTCAATTATGTTTACGCAGGTGGACAAGGCGAAAAAGGAGATAGAGTGATAAAGCAAGTTTGGGACTCAACAAGAATAGGCGTTGGCTTCCCATTCAACCGTAAAGAATATTTTAGAGATTCACGCCATCAAGAAGAAGAGCAAGGCGTAGAAGACGACGCTTACGCAGCACTGAACGATGGCAAACCCAAAACAATTTTGAACGGACGGATTATTGACACGCCCGGAATGCAGTATGGTATTCATTACGGATTTGGCGATGTGCTTAGCGTTGAAGCCTTCGGGACAATCTATTGACTGCCACGTAGAACAAGTTGCGATGACTTATGACAGGGAAAATGGTGAACAATTCGATATCCGGCTGCAAGGAGAGCAATGAACGATTTGACCGCTATTGTCAACAAGATAAAGCAACTTGAAACAGAGATCGACCGCTTGAAACGCGTTGAATATCCGAAAGGCGGCGGCGGTGGTGGAGTTACAGACCACGGTCAATTGACAGGGCTTGCGGATGACGACCACCCTCAATACTTGCTTACGACTGCGAAAGCAGCCGACACCGATAAACTGGACAACATTGATTCAACTGGATTTGTTCAAACGTCTGGTAATCAGACCGTAGACGGCATCAAGACGTTCACGTCAATTCCAGCACTTCCTGCCACTAATCCAACTACCGACAATCAAGCAGTGAGAAAGGGTTTTGCCGATGCAACCTATCTCGGGATAAGTGCGAAGGCTGCTGATAGTGACAAGCTGGACGGACTGGACAGCACTGATTTTGGCAGACCGGTATTTCTCACCACTCCACTCACCTCGACAAGTTGGGACGGGGATTCATTCAGCACAACGAGCAAGACGTTGATTGATTTGTCAAGCGTGTTTAGCGTTCCGGCTGGGGCGAAGGCAATTCTGGTTCAGTTGTTAGCGAGGGATAGTGGTAGCGCGGCAAGCACAACTGTCTTTTTTGGAGTATCG
>LAHU01000687.1_pt1 | contig 14618 bp, 13 predicted proteins | sample 329631 | NCBI WGS metagenome assembly LAHU01 (sample SAMN03275698, study PRJNA271635) | activated sludge metagenome | isolation source: sample C-0 Zero hour mixed sludge faded in reactor as a methanogenic...
AATATTAGCGAAGTACTGAGTCTGTTGGATTGAATGGCACCATCCACCTTGATCGTTATTACTTCCGCCGATATGGGCTTGATTGACAATATCTCCCGTTTGCGAGAGTTTTACTACCCATATATCTTTCTCACCGTAATTTCCACACACATCGTGATCATTTGAACATGAGGTCCCCATGAGAATATATCCCCCATCAATGGTTTGTTGGATATCACCCCCTTGTTCATCCAGCGGTCCGCCATAACAACGGCTCCATTCAGGATCCATTCCTGCAGTCAATTTCATGACCCATAAATCATATCCGCCGTGATTATCAACGAAATCACGGTCGTCAGAGCCTGTATATCCGGAAATAATATAACCCCCATCAAGAGTATGATGGATATTCAGACCCATATCCGTATTATTCCCTCCATATCGCGAGACATTTTGGAGACCTGGCACCGCCATCTTCCCTGTTCCAGCAGCCGATACCGAAACGCCAGTCATTGCGATGAGAATCATGGCCGCGATACATATACCCGAACTCTTCCACGTTCCTGACATGAAACACCATATACGGGGAGAGAGAGACCTGCTGATTCTGGACATTAATGTGCCCGAGCGCCCTCAATCAGTCTCCTTCGCAGGAAATACCACGCTACCTTGCTTCAAATCTACTTCAGACAAGGTATTGGACCCCACCAGATGTCGCAATCAATCCCCTGCAATGAGAAGGGGATAGATGTGAAAGATGATATACTATCAGTATTTTTCAGCGGTGGTCAATAGGGTTCAATCTCACGATACAACAGGGTTGCCAGCGAAAAAAGGGGCTCTTCACTACCTGATATAGGTTGAAGGAATCAACGACATACATCTGGTGAAGACCGTCTACTCCTGCCCTCCCGTGTCCGATACATACTGCTGTTCCTAAATGGTGCTCGGACCGCGGTTCTGTGAGTGAACAGGGATACAGATGACAGAGTGAATGGGTATACCGATAACGAACCCGGTTCAGCCTCCCCATATGAAACCGCAAGGAGGTAAAAAGACCGGGTGACCATGCTGGAAGCACGTTCACCCCCGTATGAATTAGTGGATCGTCCAGAAACCGTGCTTGTTACAGAAGACCCTGACCTTCTGGACGTGGGCCCCGTCAACGTTGAAATCTGCTGCAGGGGTATCCCCGGGCTTGAATGTCTTGGTGACGAGGAACGTGTCTCCCATCACTTCTATCCATCGGATAAAGTGATCCAGTTCCATGGGGTGAGGTACCGCCCCGACCTTTACGCGAATACCTGCCGGGACCACCTCGATCACCGGGGCATGTTTTTCCTTTCCTTCGTCGGTTGACTTCTCCGGGGCCCTCGTCATCGGCTGGCCACAGCAGACAAGTGTTCCTTTCCCTTCCTGGACGACCAGGACCATCTTTCCACAGTTTGCACACTGGAATAGTTCAAGCATTCAGATCACGTCCTCGCTCTTGAATGGGCACCAGGAGATGTGCTGACTCCATTGCTCAGTTGTGCAATCATGGATTGCACGTGCCCTTCGTGCCCATCGGGGTCAGTGAACCCCTTGGACCTCGTCCCGGTTACCTCGTCAGACTATACTTGCATTGGTGTATGAAATACTACCGATATTCACCTCAACAGGAGCGTATGGTGGTTTATGTCCGGCAGGTAGGCTGGCAGATGACCCCTTTCCTGCTGGACAGGCTTTCCTCCAGCCTGTAGTACCGTGTTTTGATGGTATCCAGTTTCCTGGTTTCTATCTGATTGCAGAGGGGTCATGGGCGGGTAATGTGAAAATCCCCTCCTCGGTTTTCCTCTTGTATGCAGGTGTCGATGAAAGGGGATCATGCGGTTTTTTTCGATGACATGGTTCACGTCAGAAAAAAAACCGCCGGAATGCGGTTCAAGAGATGAATTATGCCCTTACCCGAAAGGAACGGGGAGAATGAGAATCGTGCTCTTTCCTTCCTAATTGAGAAAATCGGGAACTTGTACCAAAGGTATATTTTATTATCTCTGGAAGGGAGCAATCATCACCGTACGCGAACGGGTAGCATGGGGGGCTCCTGTATTGAGGATACGGGTACTCTCCATTGGGACTGCGTGCAGGGTCATTACGGTGTCTATTCCAGGGAAGTGGAGTCAATGAGCGAGCGAATGCAATTCATGAAAACAGCAATGCAGATTGTGGTGGGCTGTATTTTCCTGCTTGCCTGCGTGCAGGCGGTATCAGCGACTGATATCAGTGGGGCTACTGATATAACCGCGTCTGGGGTCTACAACCTGACTACCGACCTATCGGGAGCACATATTAGCAACCAGTATACCTTTGGGATCAATTCTTCTGATGTCATCCTCGATGGCGGGGGACATACCATTGATGAAGGGGGGGCAGGGATCTTTACCGGGATCGAAAAAGTCTGGTCTGACCCACCTCATACGAATATCACTATCAGGAATCTGAATGTGCATGGGTATATTCTTGGTATTTCTACCATGATGATGAACCAGAGCTCAATCGAGAATGTCAGGGTTTCATCATCTGGTCACATAGGGATCCTGATGGACGGATCTGACAACTGTGCCGTCCGGGACTCTTCTGTCTCAACGAGCCAGACATTTGAGGGAGTTCAGGTCATGCTTTCAAATGGGGTCATCTTCGAGAACGTGACCGTTCTTGACAATGCAGGACCCGGTATTCATATAATGGGTGGTTCAGGCAATGCGGTACTGAACAGCACCGTGACCGGCAACTCGGCATTGACCGATGAAGGCGGAGTCGTCTTCGATACCGTTCTCGGTGGCGCCATCATCAACACGACTTTCTCCTCGAACCGCTTCGATGCAGTGAACCTCACGAACTCCTCGGACAATGTTATTTCTCAGAACCGAATGTCTGATCACCTGGGGGCCGGGGCTGTCATCTACCAGGGAGAAGGTGCTTCCGTTGGTAACCTGGTCCAGAAGAACACAATCGTCAATAACCACCAGGGAGTCGTCCTTGACGGAATTGCCCGCGGGAATGTGACTGGCAATAATATCATCAATAACACCTTCAAGGATATCGCAGGGCTGGGCTACTTCGCAGCCATCCGGATCAAGGCAGGACAGAACAACACCGCATCTGGTAATACGGTCCTGAACTGTTCTGGTCCTGCTTTCCTCCTGGAAGACGCGGTGGGAAATCTCCTGGTCCAGAATCTCACCGACTGCAACGTGGCAGCCGGGGTATTCAAGCTGGACTTCCTCACCGAACAGCGGTATAACCGGTTCACCGTTCCGGATTACCTCCCGTTCCAGGACTATATCACGCTCTGGAATGGGACGACCATCCCAGCAAACCCCGGAAAAGTATGGTACTTCTTCAACGAGACCCAGTCACCGTCGGGGATGAACATGGCGGTGAACCTCACGGTCTTACCTTCGATCCCGCTCGCCGGCAACATCACGATCCGCCTCAACACCACCAACCTGACGGCAGATCCCCTTGACTGGTCCACCCCGTGGTGGGATCAATACTCAGGGCAAAACGGCATGACGGGTGGTCGGATCACAAACACCACCCAAAACATCACGTTCACCGGCCATGACCCCCTTGTCCCGGATAACCCCTCGATGGTGCTCCCGGTTGAGTTCACCTATGGTGAGAATATCTTCAACGGTGTCCCGGATGCATTCACGCACGATTATGCGGTGATAGTCAATTACAACCCCCCTGTCGACGCACCTGCCCTCGCCGCCGGCACCTCCTACAACCGGACCGAGAGTACCAACTGGACCACGATCCCTGATTTTACGGCTGCAAAACCGATTTTCGTCGTGGACAACACGTCGACCGGTGTAATCCTCGGCAATGTCACCTTTATCACCCCGGTGAACCTCACCAACCAGTCGTTCTGCCTCAACCTCGCCAGCATGGGGCAGGCGCTCTCCTTTGCTGCAGCAGGAAATGTCATCGGGTTCAACATGGGCAACCCGGGTATCCGTGCGACGATGAATGCCTCCGCTCGGCTCACGATGTACCCGAACGGGTTCACGTTCACGAACCCTTCAGACCTTGTCCTCGTCACGGTCCCTGATGGCGGAGTATCAGTCCAAGTCTGGACAGGGCCGGGGGGATGGGCGACCGGCGCCGGGAACTATATCAACACGGGTTCTCTTGTTGCACAGGACGGCAAGGTCACCTTCGACTCGCTCCACTTCAGTGCCTGGGCCTGTGACAAGGCAGGACCAGGCCCCGGCACAGTGAAGGTCACTGGGATCAGTCCCACATCAGCCCCGGCCGGCTCTACGGTCATGGCAACCATTACCGGGGCCAACTTCACGGCAAATCTTTCTACTAGGGCCAACCTCACTGCTGGCGGGAACGTGATCGAGGGGACGACCAGCTCTGCGACCACGTCTACCCTGAAGGCAACTTTTATCATTCCAGTATCTGCCCCGCAGGGACTCTGGGATATAACGGTAACCAATTACCATGGCAGTTCTGGAACGAAGCCCGGTGCATTCACGGTAATGCCTCCCCTCTCACCGACCATCTCCTCGATCAGCCCGAATAGCGGCCTGAAAGGAAAGACCGTCTCCTTAATACTTACCGGGACCAACTTCACCCCTGGTTCCATCGTCAACCTCACCCAGGGGTGTGATGGTATCCAGGCAACCAACGTCGTTGCAACCGGCGGGAAGAAGATCACCTGCAAGGCAGCGATCCCTGCAGGCGCCGCAACCGGGCCCTATAATGTCACGGTCATCAATAACCTTGGACAGGCAGGGTCTTTGCCTGGTGGTTTCGCCGTGCTTTCCGGGCCGGCCCCGACGATCAGCTCCCTCACGCCGAATACGATGTACCCGAACACCACCTGGAACTTCACACTGGCGGGCACGAACTTCCAGGCTGGGGCTGCGGTGACGTTCAATCATCCGACGTTCGGACCACTTCCGGCAACCGCTTCCGTAACTGACCCGAAGAAGATCACAGGGAACCTCACCTTCCCCCTGAGCGGGACTACTGGGAAATGGGACCTGACGGTCATCAACCCCGATGAAGGAACAACGACGAAAAAGAACGCCCTCACCGTCAAGCCCTGGGATAAACCGGCAGTGACGAGTGTTTTACCTTCAACGGTCCTGAAGAATGCCACGACTACCATGGTGCTGAATGGCAAGAACTTCGAGGCCGGGCTGACGGCTGTATTCTTCAACTTGACCGGCAAGGCGGACATCCCGCTGACCAACCTCACGTTTGTCAGCCCGGGCAAGGTTACAGGGGATATCGTTGTGCCGAGTGGTCCAGTTGACGGGAAATGGAACGCGGTAGTGACAACCGCAGATGGTGGCACCAGTGTCAGGAGCAATGCCCTCATTATCAGGAACTGGACGAAACCAACTATCTCCACGGTTACGCCAAGTAAGGCATTCGTCAACAGCACGGTCCCCTTCACGATCGGAGGAACCTCCTTCCAGGACGGTGCGGTAGTCTTCTTCAACCGCACCGGCTCCGCTGATACCCTGATTCCCACGAGTTACACGGTTGTGAGCACGAAGAAGATCGCAGGGACCCTCCTCCTCCTGAACAGCACGGCACCGGTTAAGTGGAACCTCGTCATCACCACACCGGATGGTGGGACGACCGTCAAATCGAATGCGTTCCAGGTCACATTATGGCCGAAACCCACCGCCGGGACGATCACCCCCGCATCCGGGACCGCGGGGACACCGGTCACCTTCAACCTGACCGGGACGAACTTCCAGGCAGATGCAACGGCGGTTATCTTCAACAAGACCGGGTCGCCTGATGTTCCGGCGACAGGCATTACCGTCCTCAGCCAGGCAAAACTGACCGGGACTGTGACCCTGCCCGCGACTGGAACGTGGAACCTCTTTGTCACAACCGTTGACGGCGGGACCTCGGCGAAGAAGAGCTCTGCATTCACCGCGAAATGATGAGCGGATCCCCCCCTTTTTTCAGGGGGATGGGAACGGGAACTCCACGGTCCCGCTCACACGCTCGGGCAGTAAATTCTCAATTGGAGTGGTTGTCAATTTCACCAATAGCACGTACACTGCCTCCGATGAAACCCGGAACCTGACGGCCACGATCATATCCCAGACTCAGACAACCATCACGGGAACCGTGGATTTCCCGCCTGGAGCACCGCTCGGAAAGTGGGATGTCGTTGTGACGAACCCCGATGTCTCGCCGGTCTCCAAGACCGGGGTGTTTACCGTGACCGATCCCAGCAAGCCGACGATCAGTTCAGTGAACCCGGCGAGCAGATACCGGGGCGTGTGTTCCAACATCACGTTGTCAGGGACCAACTTCTGGTCAGGGATAACGGTGAACTTCCCAAACAGTAACTTCCTCAATTCTGATGGGACCCGGGACCTGACGACGATGATAGCCTCCCAGACGACAAGCCAGGTCAAGGGAACCCTGGTCTTACCCGGAATGATCCTGACTGGTAAGTGGGATATCGTTGCAACGAACCCAGATGCACCGGAGGCCAGGAAAAATGGGACATTCACCGTGAAGGAAAAGCCAGTATTCATCCCGTCTCGATGATTAGCTGCCCAGGACCCGCATGGATGAAGTCACAGGACCCTCCAGGCATCCGTGAGATAGAGATTGCACGCTGGTCCCGTACAATAAACTGGTTTAAAAAGAGGATTATTCGTAGAGGACCGGGTCCTCGCACCGCTCGTAGGAGAGAATATCCGCCGGGCGGAAGTGGATCGCGATCTCACGGTCAGCGCTCGCCGGGGAGTCTGAACCATGGATGACGTTCCTGCCGATATCGAGGGCATAGTCCCCCCGGATGGTGCCTGCATCAGCTTCAGAGGGATTCGTCGCCCCGATCAAGCGCCGGGCCACCGCGGCAGCACCTTTCCCTTCGAGGACCATCAGGAAGCAGGGCCCGCTCATGATGTACTGCTTCAGGAACGGGAAGAAGGGTTTGTCCAGGTGTTCGCGGTATTGCTCGTCCACCCGGGGCTCCGGGAGGACCTCAAGCTTTGCGGCGACGAGCTTGAGCCCTTTTGCCTCGAACCGTGCGAGTATGGGGCCGGCAAGCCCCCGTTTCACACCGTCAGGCTTGACCATCACGAAGGTCCGGTCCATTCCCAAGCTTCACTCCTTCCCGAGTGCCTTGCGTCCCGCACGGGTCCATGCCAGCCGACGGGGGACCCGCCCGAGCCGGTAATTCTTCTCGCACTTCGTACTGCAGAAGTAGTAAATCGTTCCGTCCCTGCGGATGAACATCTTCCCGGTCCCGGGTTCCATACCCGTACCGCAGAAGCTGCAGGTGCGCATCTCGACCATGGCCCCATTCACCTCCGGGAGAGCTTCTTTGCCTCGCGTTCGGTCTCGAGGAGCATCAGGACGTCACCTTCGCGGATCGGTCCGACCGTGTTGCGCGTGATGATCCGGCCCTTGTTCACACCATCAAGGATCCGACATTTCACCTGCTTGGCCTCGCCGTGCATCCCGGTGGTCCCGATGACCTCGATCACCTCTGCCGGAGTTGCGTCGTCTGCCATCATCCACCTCTAGGCCCGAAGGTCTGTGACCTGTTTGCCGATATCATCGACGATCTCCTTCGCCTTTCCAGGCTTGACGATCGCGGCGGCAGTGGAGCCGACTTCGAGCCCGCATGCCGTCCCGATGTCATTCTGCTTGTTGATGAAGAGGTACGGGATCTTCTTCTCTTCGCAGAGTGGTGCGAGGTGCATTACGATCTCTTCGGGCTCAACGTCGGCTCCGATCAGAACAAGGGTGGCGATACTGCGTTCGATTGCCTTGGTCGCCTCGTTGGCACCCTTCTTGATCTTCCCGGTGTCGCGTGCGATCTCCAGCGCTTCGAGCGCCTTGTTCTGGACCTCTTCCGGGGCTTCAAACCTGACATATGTCTTTGCCATAACTCACCTTCATTCCGGGGGCACCGGTGCCCCCCTCATCACTCATCAGAGAGCGAGGACGTAGCTACTATAGATCGGCACCGGCGGCAATAAACATTGCCGGGCTACGCGGGCGGGGTCATGCAGCGGGCTGGCCGTTTGTGGTGTAGATCGATGTATCGCCGGCAGAACAGAGGAGCCGCAGCCCCGGGGTCCCGTCACCCGCGCGCACGGTGTACTGGTCTCTCTCCGCCTTGCCGATGACAAGGAGGGTTGCATCGTACTTCCGCATCAGGGAGACCGTCCTCGATGGGTCCTCGTAGATCGCCCGGATGTCCCCCTGCCGCTCCCCGAACCACGATCCGCCACCTCCGCGCCACTGGTATTCGTGGAATGGCATGCCGAGGATGGCGGGGATGCCGGTGAAGGTGGAGATCCGGGAGTAGTAGGTGTAATCTCCCCCCTCTGCCTCCACGAGGACAAAGCTGGGATCAGGTGGGAGGGCACGGAGATAGCGGATTGCTGCTGCATCTGCAGGGTGCTCGGTCTCGAGGTAGGCCATGCCGTCGAGTGTCCCGGGCCCGTGCGGGGTCAGGGGTGAGATGACCGCAGGGGCGACGAGGAGTGCGACGATGGCGGCAGCAGGGAGGAGACGTCTTGCCAGGGGCGTGAGCGGGCGGGGTCCCGCGAGCCGGTCAAGTCCCCGTGCGAGCAAGACTGCGCACCCAGCCCCGAGAAGGAGGTTCGATACCGTGTAAAACTTAAAGACCGTGTTCATCCGGAAGTAGGTCTCTCCCATCGAGTCCTGCAGGTAGAGAAACTCGCAGAATATGATGATGGCAAGACCGGCAACGAGGAGGAGGTCTTCCGGGTCAAAATGGCGCCTTGCCACCAGGTATACAAGGGGGATGATGGCAAGGGCTGCAGCGGGATACCCGGCAAGGGCGACAGGGACTGCAACGAGGGTAAGCCAGGGCCGCCGGATGATATCCTTCCCGAGGGCGACATACAGGACCGCGAGTGCAAACCCGTGGACGAGCAGGTATGCCGAAGGGACGCTCGGGACGGTCACGATACCGATCCCCCGGATACCGGACGGCACCATCTCCAGATAATATGGGGCATAGAGAGCCACCCCTGCCAGTGGCACTCCGATGAGATAGAGCCATGGAGGCCCCTGGTGACAGGGGGCAGGAGATACGGGGGCTCTTCGTCCCTGCCACCACAGGACTGCCCCGACAACCAGGACCAGCGGGGCATACACGAGGACGTCCCATGAATTCACCGGTGGCATGCTCCCGAGTGCGAGAGCAGAAGTTCCCACGAGGAGGAGACGGCCGGGCAGGTCGAGCCTGGGCCAGGAGAGGAGTGCAAAGAGGAGGAGGAATACCAGGAGGACCTGGACCGGGATTCCCATGACGTGGGGGTGCACGTCGCCCCAGACGAACGAGAAGGCGGGGTACTCGTGGATAGTATTCCCGATCACCCGGGTGCTGTTCCAGAGGAGTTGTCCGGCAGGGGTCCCGGTGATAGCTATCACGAAGAAGGCAGGGTTTGGAAGGAGGAGGACCCCGGGTAGGACCGCCCCGAACCTGCCGGCCACGAGGCGACCGATCGCAAGGAGACCTGCAGCAGAGAGTCCGAAGAAGGTTGGGAGTGCGCAGTTGAATGCGATAACTGACGGCACACGGGTCACGAGGGCGATTGCACCGCAGATCCAGTAGCCCAGGTAATAATACACGTTGAGGAACCCTCCGGCGAACCACGGGTCAAGGGGCGGGACCTGCGGGCTGCGCATGATCGAGGCGAGCATAGCATGGTCCATGAACTTCTCGGCAAAGGAGATGGTCGGGTCGATCAGCCTGACCTCGAGGAGCACGCAGAAGAAGACCAGGAAGACGACGAGGTAGGGTGCGTACTCCCGGAAGGTATCCCGGCGGTAGCGCCGGGTGATTGCAGCCCCGGCCGCGGCAAGGATGAATGGGAGGAGGCCCAGTTCGAGGGGCAGGTGGAGGAGGGCCAGGTACCACGTGATCGCCCCGAAGGCGAGGATGGACGCGGTCATAGCGACCGGCGCCGCATACTCCCGGAAAGTCCGGGAGAGCCAGGGAAGGATTGCGAGTGGGAGGAGGACCACGAAGGAGAGCCAGGAAAGAAGTGAGAGAAGACCTGGATCAGCCATTCCGTGCCTCTTCCTCGGACGCATTCCCACCTGGCCCGTCGCCGCCCCGGACCCGCCGGTCGAAGGCACTACGAATGACGGAGATGACCCAGGTCCCGAAGTAGGCGATCGCAGCGACGCCACCGGCCACGGTGACAAGGTTCTTGATCAGGTGGTCGAGGATACCGATCTGGATCGCAGGCGATTCGCCGGCTCCTGCCAGGCTGAAGGTGAATGCAAGTGCGAGTTCGTAGGTTCCAAGGCCTCCCGGTGTGATGGGGACCGCCTTTACCAGGTTTCCGATGACAACGGCGAGGACGGTGACCGCAAACGGGACATCTACGCCGAGCATCATGGCAACGGACGCACATACGAGGGAGTCAAGGACCCAGACCATCGCGGAGGTAACCGAGAGGACAAAAAGAGCCCGCAAAGAGAACGAAGCTGCCCTTGCATCTTCTGCCATCGCGAGGAGAACCTTCATGACCCGGTTCTTTGACTGGACCTTCCCTGAAAAGAGCAGGACTGCGAAGAATATCCCCCCGAGAATCAATGGGATGCAGATCGCAGGGATAAACCAGCCTGGGAAGTTCAGGACAAATGGGAGGCATATGAGGCCGAGAATGGCGATTATCACGACGTCAAAGATGCGTTCGACGACGAGGGTCGAGACACCCCGGGAATACGGACAGTCCCGCTCTTTCTTCAGGATGAGGGCCCTGACCAGGTCGCCAAGCCGGAATGGGACGATGAGATTGGCCGTCTGGCTGATCATGATCAGGGCGGTGGAGAAGGTAGTCGAGATGGTGACACCGGTGCCGGCCAGGATGACACGGTACCGGATCCCCCGTATCCACCAGGCGAGGGCACAGCACGCAACCGCGGGAGCAAGGTACAAGGGGTTGCTGTGAGCCAGGGCAGGTACCAGAGTATCCCTCACCTGCCAGAGCATCGCACACAGGATCAGACCGGCGAGTGTCGCCGGGACCACCACCGCGAGTGTCCGTTTATCCATGGAGCCGCCACCAGAGGGAGAAGACTGCCCTGCCCATCGCAAAGACGTCCTGCCGGCGGACGGTCGTCCCCTTCCCTTCGGTCCAGCGGACCGGGATCTCGGCGACCGGGAGTCCTTTTTTCTGGGCGAGGACAAGGACCTCGGTATCCCAGAACCAGTGGGTCGCCTGCACTTCGCCGAGGAGTGGCAGCACGGTCTCGCGGGAGAAGGCCTTGAACCCGCACTGGTGGTCATGGATACGGCTCCCGAGCACGGTCCGGACGAGGAAATTATAGCCCCTGCTTGCGATCTCCCGCCCGCCGCTCCGGGCAGTCCGGCTCTCCCCGAGAAGGCGGGACCCTGTTGCAATCGCTGCCCCGCCCTCAATGGCATGGACGAGAGGGGCGAGCGAGGCGAGGTCGGTGGCGAGGTCGACGTCGTAATAAACCGCGGTCTTCTCCCGGGCATCGCTGATCGCCCGGGTCAGCGCCCGTCCCCTCCCCTGCCTCTCGTCTGCATGGAGGAGGCGGACCCTCGGGTCACGCTCAGCCCAGCCAGTGACAAGGTCCGCACTCCCGTCGGTGCTCCCGTCTTCGGCAATTATCACCTCGAACGAGGAACTGAACTCTGAAAGGGCAGCAATCGTGGCGGGTATGGCCCTTGAGAGGGCCTCCCGGTCATTGAAGACCGGGATGATCACCGAGACACCCGTCATCCGAGGTCCTCCGCCACGCACGCGGCGACTTCGAGGCCTGCCCGGATGGAACCTTCCATGCTCCGCTCCGGGTAGTTTGGTCGGCTGCTCATGCCTGCAAGATAGAGGCCGTTCCCGTGCCGGTAGGGCGTGATACGCTCGCGGAACCCGGTCTTGAAAACCGGCCCGGCATATATGCTGGTCGCAAGCCGCTGCCAGTGGACCTCGTCTTCTTCCACCTGGAAGCGGCGGCAGAAATCTCCTGCCATCTGCTCTTCGATACCTGGTGGCACTTCGCCGGAGAAGTAGGATGCGAGGTACACCAAGTGTTCGCCGTAGCGGTCATGGGGGATGAAGTTCGTATGGCCGATGACGGCCCCGTAGGGTGCCGGGTCGTTCATGTTGAGCCAGTAGATACCTTCCGTCACGTCCCTTGCAAGGCTGAGGGTGAGGCAGGCCGCTCCCTGGTAGGGGATGTCTGGCAGACCGCCTATGCCGAGGGTGGCGAGGACCGGTGGGGGAAGCGTGGCGATCACTGCATCATAGGTCTCGCCGTTCAGCTGCCACGGTCCGCCGGAGCGGGAGATTGAGGTGACTGGGATACCGGTGCGGACCTCCCCTCCCTGGTGGATAATCTCAGACGAGAGGCCGGAGACGAGTCTCTCCCACCCGCCCTTCAGGTAACCGAGGGACTCCCCCTGCATGGTCCGGTTCCCGCGGATCGCGATCCGGGAGATGAGCCATGCGGCAGAGACAGAGCTAGCTGCGGGACCGAACTTGCTCCGGAGGAGGGGTTCGAAGAAGGAGGTATAGAGGCGCGCTCCAACCTCTGACAGGATGAAGTCGCGGGCCGTGACGGTGTCCAGGGCATCCCGGTCGTACTTCCTGGCACGGAGGGTGAGGAGGCCGAGTTTAACGATGTCAGTGACTGGCAGCAGGGGGGAGCGAAGGATCTCGAAGGGCGTGCTCATCGGGATGATACGCCCACCGGCGACCGTGCCGGTGGTGGCAGTCCGCCACTCCAGGTCACTGCCCAGCCCGAGGCTGCCGAGCATGGAGAAGAGAGCCGAGTCCCCGGCAAAGCAGTGGTGGTAATACTCCTCTATTGTGTAGCTGGGCATGTGGTACGAGGCAAGGCACCCCCCCGCTTCACCCCGTCCCTCGTAGATGACTACGTGGTGACGTCCCGAGAGCGAGTATGCCGCGGAAAGACCCGTCAGACCTGCTCCGATGATAGCGACCTGCATCCCTCATCCCCTTCTTTGCTTCCTTAGCTGTGTTCGGAAGAATATAATAAAGCCTCTCTTCTATTGCGACGTAATTCTGGCGAATTTAAGCCCTGGCAGGGAAGAAAGTATATGAAGATAGGAGTGAAAGATCTTTAGAATCAGCGGAAGGCATAACGAGCTGAAGGGACCAGTTAGCGGGTGTCAAGCGATGCGCATATTTTTCATTGGATTTGGCCAGGCGGGTGGCAAGATTGTCGATATGTTCATTGAGCAGGACAAGCGCCTTGCCACCCGGAGCTTCCGCGGGATTGTTGTCAATACGGCTCGTACTGACCTGATGGGCCTGAAGAATATCGAGATGAAGGACCGGGTCCTGATCGGGCAGACAATCGTAAAAGGTCATGGAGTGGGGACTGACAATGCAGCGGGTGCACGGATCACCGCGGAAGAGATCGACAGCGTGCTCAGTGCAATCGACCGGAGGGGTACCCATGACATCGATGCGTTCATCATCATTGCCGGGCTAGGGGGAGGGACTGGCTCTGGTGGTACGCCTGTCCTGGCACGCGAACTGAAGAAGATCTACAAGGAGCCTGTATACGTGATCGGGATCCTTCCTGCTCCCGAGGAAGGGCGGCTCTACACCTACAACGCGGCCAGGAGCCTCGCAACCCTTGTCAATGTGGCAGACAATACGTTTCTCTTTGACAACAGTGCCTGGAAGAACGAAGGGGAGAGTATCAAGAACGCGTTCCGCCGGTTGAACGAAGAGATTGTCAGGCGTTTCTCGGTCCTCTTCCGTGCGGGCGAGGTCAGCCGCTACGGTGTAGGCGAGATGGTCGTGGACGCATCAGAGGTCATCAACACCCTCCGGGGGGGCGGGATCAGCAGTGTCGGGTATGCCCGCGCCGAGGCCCGGTCCGGGCGGTCCCGGAGCCGTGTCCATGGCCTGATAAGGGACATCAAGAAGACGATCATACGGAAGGAACAAGACGACCCCGGCCTCCTCGGAGAGGACCGGACCGCCAAGGTGATCTCCCTCGTGCGGCGTGCAATGCTTGGCCGGCTCACCCTTCCGTGTGACTTTGCAAGCGCCGAGCGGGCACTCGTCCTGGTCGCCGGCCCGTCCGAGCAGCTTGACCGCAAGGGCGTAGAGAAGGCAAAGAGCTGGGTGGAAGAGAACATCGGGGGCGTCGAGGTGCGGGGAGGGGATTACCCGGTGAGGAGCAGCTACGTGGCGGCGGTCGTGGTCCTCTCGACCATTGGGAGTGCCCCGCGGATCCGTGAACTCCTGGACATGGCCCGGGAGACGAGCGAGGACGTCTCCAAGGCAAAGGAGAGCAGGCCCCCCTCCATGTTCGAGGAGTCGATCGAGCCACTGTTCGAGTGAGGAGTATTTGGAAATGCGAGCATGGGAAGCAGCAACCGGCTTCCTGGTGCTGATCTGTCTCTTGGTGACAGCAGCATCAGGTGCTATCAGCGTGGGGAGCGTGACGATCACCCCGAGCGGGGACTTTATCTCGGGGGAGACGCAGGTGAGCGTCTCCTTTGTTGTTGATTTTCCGGGTGAAGGCGGAAGCACGTTCGACTCTGATGCATCTCTCCGGTTCTCGACCGATCTGGAAAATGCGCAGTGGTCTCCCATCCT
>LAHU01009704.1_pt1 | contig 14603 bp, 18 predicted proteins | sample 329631 | NCBI WGS metagenome assembly LAHU01 (sample SAMN03275698, study PRJNA271635) | activated sludge metagenome | isolation source: sample C-0 Zero hour mixed sludge faded in reactor as a methanogenic...
GCAGCATAAGAACCTTTCTCTCCTTTCTGTTCAAAGATGGGAGATTCTGGGCTTTTCTTTTTCAGAAGCGGTCATGAATTGATAAGTTCGGGTTCATATTGGTTGGCTGCCATGGGTGCAACGATGAGTAAGGTCATGGCCTGGAAATTGGTTTCTGCATAAAAGGGGCTATATTGCTATTCATCACAATATTCCCGTGTATTTTCCGATCCACATACGGAATCTCGTATGCATGGGCAAGCTGACAGGCGCGTGCACGGGACATCCATGGAAATCCCCCGCAGGTTTCAGATACAGGAATCATGGGCCTATTCACCCCTCGCGGGAAACAAAAAAATCGGGGCTTTCAAGATGCCCCTGCATTCAATTTTCAATTCTGGAATGTTACAGCCGCCGGACCGCGTCCTGGACACTCATGGACTTGCTGAAGGACTCGATTGTACCGGATATGGTAGTTTTCTCCTTGTAGGTCAGGTCAACGCTCTGCATGAAGCCTGTTCCAAGATTTGTGAAGGGAGCACCAGTGTCGGGGTTCCAGAGGAGATTCCCATCAAGACCCAGATTAAATGGACCAATGTCAACTGGCCCGAGTCCGAACTCGAGATGTCCACCAGTACGGCCTTCCATGATGTGCGCATTGATCCAGGAGGCAGTGGAACCGGTCCCTGAGAGGCCAATGGAATACGCCAGTTGCGTCGGGACGTCAGCAGACTTTGCGATATGGTTCTCATCAGCCTGCGTGATCATCGATACCTGGCTCCCGCTAAAGGAGCTGCCCATCTCATAGACGTTGCAGTACGCCGGGATGTATCCCTCATCACCGGTCGCAAATGGACAGATGAACCTCTTTGTCGCATCTGATCCCTGGCTTGCCAGGTCGAGCATTATGCTCTCGGACGTGGTTGCCCTGCCCATGGCGTCGGAGAATGCCACGAAGTCGAACTGTTCGGTTGACTTGAAATTGTCCTGGTTTGCGACCTTGTTGCCGGTGTCCAGCGCCTGGATCTCGTTGAACTCGCCGTAACCGTTGTCAGCGAGGACGGATTCGGTATACGACATGACAGACTGGCGCTCGGGAGCCAATATCGGAATCTCCTGGCCATTCACATTCAGGTTAAGCCATAGGAAACTGCTCAGGGGAATCCCGAATGGATTCTGCCCGAGGGGCGGATTGTCGCGGACATCCATGTTGGATTCGGTCCAGACAACCGACTCCGAATTAGTCATGGTTCCATAAAATACTGCTCCAGTAAAAGTCGATATGCCCTGTGTCTCGGTAGTTGCGGGGACAGGATCCACCGCCATAGCCATTCCTACGGTGAGGATGGCCAAGGATATGAAGATAAATATAATTTTTCTCATACACACCACTCATTTCGCATGCTGAAAAAACAGCATAGAAATGCGTTTCCACTTTCAGAATAAAAAAAATTCGTTTTATCTCTTGCACCCCAAATCCGTATAAAACGGAGCAGGATAGGCTTCTCCACGGCCTACGAATAGAATATTTTAAGCTGGTTCCATCCTGTTCCCACTGCCCTGCAGTCCTGCCTTCTATCATATTGGCGCTGATTCAGAAGGCTGACCTGTTCTTGTTCCGGATTGACGATTGGAATCAGGATAAATGTCAGGAGAGCGGCGGCTGAAAAGCAGCCTCAATGCTCCGTATTTTTTTTACACTGGACCAGAAAACCAGGCGATTCATATACTCCATAGGGGTATCTCCACCTGGTCTTTACTTTCTCGCAACCGTGACATACCCGCTATGGCACACGCGGGTAGAAGGGCGCGAACCTCGTTGACTTCGTGTCATCTCCCGCTCGATGCATTCGTGTGCCTGAATTTCGGTGAATAACTCTCCTGCGGCATCCATCACGGTGAAGAGGTGCTCGATGAACGGAGTGTAGCAGGCAAGGTAGCCGCCGGGGCGGAGAAGCGAATGGGCGTGGTGCACGTGATCGGGAGTAAGGGTGAGATCGAAGTGAACGACGTCGTAAAGCCCCTCCTCACTCAAGACATCCCCGCAGACCACATCCACATTCGGGAGCTTCGCGTCCTGGATGTTCTTCTCGGCCAGGCGGGAGAATTCGGGCCGTATTTCGCAGGTCCTGACAGCCTTTGCGATGCCACCGAAATAAATGGCGGCAATGCCGCTCCCGGTCCCGGCATCGAGCACAGTATCCCTGTTATTCATTCCCGTGTAAGCGATGACAAGACCGATGTCCTTCGGGAGCATGGGAGCACCGCTCCGGCTGGCCCGCGAGAAGAAGTCAGTCGGGCGGGGAGAAAGGGCACGGAATTCCTGCCCCGTGTGGGTAGTGATGACATCACCCTGCGATACCTGCAGCAGGGCATCGAGGTCGAGGACACCCCTGTCGGTGGAGAACGACCCTGTCCCGGCCCGGACAAAAAATGTCCTCTCTCCTCCGACTAAAAGGACACGTTCCCCTGCCTCAAACATGGCTGGTGAGATGGATGATGGCCTCGGCGATATCCCCGCCCGTCTTTTGGAGGGCATCGCGGGCGGCATCGAGGCTGACCTGGGCCTGCTCGGCCACCATCCTGACGTCATCATCCGGGATTTCCAAAGCGGCGGCCTCGAACCTCGGCTCCCCGGTGATCTGGTAGGTGGTGATCCCCTGCATGGTCATTGCCGCGACTTCTGCGGCATCAAAGACGTACCTTCCCTTCCCGGTGGTGATCACGATCTGCCGCACGTCTTCAAACTGCTCCACCTGCATCCCCAGCTGCTTCATCATCTGCTTCATCTTCCTGGGGTTGATATTTCCCGGCATCATATGCTGACCTTCCCTGACGTACTTTTACCGCTACACCGTAATTAAATACCAGCATCTCCCGGCCCGACAGGACGGCAGCGCCGGTCGCGAGCAGTTCATCATCTCCCGTGACCACGAGCACCTCGTCCCCGCTCCGGATGCCCGGGTCGGCCTCGACCACGTGCTTGGAGAACGCGTTCTTTCCCTTCAGGATGAACTCGGCGACTTCCGGGACTATGCGTACCCGGTAGGCCGGCGCGGGGAGGGCCTGGTGCAGCCGGATAGCGCCGGCCATGCCGAGCGTGAGCCTCCCGTCAGAGGCCCGCAGGGTGGCAAGGCGCGAGCCGTTCCAGGTCACCTGGCGGATCCGACCGGTCCTCGAGAAGATGAACCTGCAGTCATCGGGGAAAAGCCCCCTCCCCGCCCCCCGCCCGAACTGGAAGTCAGCGATTACCCTGGCCCTCTGTACACAACTGTCCTGCGATGAGCTGGTTGACCCTGTCGACAAAGTGCTCCTCCGATTCCTTTGGTACGAATGCTCCCGCTGCAATGCGATGTCCTCCCCCGGCTCCGCCTACCTCGGCAGACGCGGTGGTGAGCGCAAGCTGCAGGTCTATTCCCCGTCCTATCGCCCTCTCCGTGGTCCGCATGGAGACCTTGGTGAGCCCGGGATCTTCGGGCTGCTCTACCATCACGAGGATAGGCTTCTCCATGTTCAGGCGTGAGAGCGCCATCCCGGCGCCGATACCTACAATGGTGTCGGGATACCGGTTGCCCACGTGAATCCACTGTATATGAGAGAGTTCCCGGACCCCTGTAGTGAGGATGTACTCGAGGAGTTCCCTGATCACCGCCCGGTGGTTGTTCAGCATGTGCTCTGCTTCCCTGTATGCACCGCCCCGATCCCCCCTGCAGATGGAACTTCCCACAAAAGCGCGGGTCCACCTCCCGCAGGCATTCAAGAGCGTGGCAAACTCCTGCGCATTCCGAAGCGGCGTCCTTGCAGCCTCATCGGGAAAGAGGTAGCTCTCGGAGAAAAGCCGGTCGGCCCGCTCTCCACAGGATATGATCTGTTGGACGAGGGAACTGGTCACCAGGCGCTTATCCTGGGGAGACAGCTCCTCCCATACCCGCCAGCGTTTTTCGGGCGTCTGGAGTTCAATCCCGAGCCTCTGCAGGAACCGGAGCGCGCCGTTCACGTTGTTTGTGATACCCGGGATGAAGGGATCGTCGTTGTAGGCGAGGCACACGTGGAGCGGGCGGGTGGAAGTGCCATAGCAGTTCAGGTCGCGGGACACGACCTCGATACACCCTGCTGACGCCCCTTGTAGCGCGATATCCCTGGCCGGCCCCACAAGGCCACAATCCTCCCTTGCCATCATGTCCCCCACGTTGCCCACCACTGCGAGCCGGGAGAGATCGACATTGCCCGGGTCCATCTCCATGGCGATGATGAACGCCACCCCCGCGGCACTCATCTTGGAAAAACCATGGTCGAGACAGTTGACCTGCTGATACGCTCTCCCTGCCGGCTGACTGACATGGTGGTCCACGATCAGCACCTCGTCATCCCGCAACCCCCTTTCCTCGAGGAGGTTCTGCTGGCCGGCCCCAAGGTCGCAGAAGAGCTTGAAAGAGGTATCTTCCGGCACCTGGCGCATGGTCATGGGCTCGAGTTGCCTGACAAACACCGACCGATGAATGATACCGGCCCTCGAGAGGGCCTCCGCGAGGATAGCCTCCCCTGCGATGCCGTCGGCGTCGATATGGGATATGACGGTCACTTCGTCGTGGGAGAGGATCTCCCGTGCCGCAGACCTTGCGTCGTCGCAGAGACTCATTGGGATAGTAATGGAATATCAAGGAGAAAAAAGGTAGGGATGAGACGGGTGCAAATTGGGCCGGATCTGGAAGTTTCGCGCCAAAGGGGGATACTTCATATCTCCAACGGACGATATCCTGGTACAGGACGCTTCATGTACCGGGAGATCTGACTGATGGTCTTGCGAGAATGCCGGGAGTTCCAGGAGACGGGAATCATCACCCCTTCGAGAATGCGGGCGGTCGATGAGAACGCCATGGCGCTTGGAGTTTCCTCACTGCAGTTGATGGAATCTGCGGGAAAGGCCCTGGCGGACGTTGTCCGGTCCCTCAAGGCATCCCCGGTCGTTATGCTGTGCGGAAAGGGGAATAATGGCGGAGACGGCATGGTCGCCGCACGCCATCTCCAGGACCTCGATGTGACCGTGGTATACCTGGATGGGCAGGGCTGGAGCCCTGACAGCGGGCACCAATTGAAGATCCTTTCGTCGTGCTCAGTGGAGTTGCTACCTGTCCGGTGCCCTGAAGACGTCGTCTCACTTGGGAACCATTTCCAGGGAGCGGGGTGCATCGTCGATGCGCTGCTTGGTACTGGCAGCACAGGGAATCCGAGGGAGCCGATCAGGTCCCTTGTGGAGGCTGCACAAAAGACGCCTGCCGTGAAAGTGTCTGCCGATATCCCCACACCCGGTTTCGTCCCGGAACATGTCCTGGCATTCCACCGCCCCAAGGTAGAGGGATCGCTCGTTGCGGATATCGGCATACCGCTCGAGGCCGAGATCACTGTGGGCCCCGGTGACCTCACTATCCTGCAACGGAAGGACCCCGGTGCGCACAAGGGGGCCGGGGGGGAGGTGCTTGTTGTCGGCGGCGGCCCCTACCAGGGAGCACCATATCTTGCCGGGCTCGGGGCGCTCCGGGCCGGAGCCGACATCGTGAGGATCGCTTCGCCCGTCTTTGAGCCTGTCCCGGATCTCATCTACGAGCGGCTGGAAGGGGAGAGGATCGCCGCCCGGCACCTTGAAACCCTCAAGACTCTCGCGGAAAGGGCCGACGTGGTGGTGATGGGAAACGGCCTCGGCGACAAGAGCCATGGCGTGATGGTGGAGCTTGCCCGGTACTGCAAGAGGGCTGTAGTGGATGCAGACGCGATCAGGCGACCGCTCCCACAGGGTGAGGATACCATTTATACTCCCCATGCAGGCGAATTTGTTCGCATGACCGGCGCGTTACCACCCGAAGAACTGGTTCCCCGGGCAAGAGCAGTCAGGGATGCGGCACACATCGGTACCATCCTGCTGAAGGGGAGGGTCGATGTCATTTCGGACGGGAAGCGGGTCAGGTTCAACCGGACGGGCTCGCCCCTGATGACGGTCGGAGGAACGGGGGACGTCCTGGCGGGGGTGGCCGCAGCCCTCTTCTGCCACCTGCCCGCATTCGAGTCCGCGTGCCTGGCTGCATACGTGAACGGGAGAGCCGGAATGGCGGTTGAGAAGGCGTTTGGCGGGGGAATGCTCCCGACAGACCTGGTCGACCGTATCCCGCTGGAACTCTTCAGGAGGAATGAACCCACATGACGGAATTTACGCACATTGGAGATGACAGGGCCCGGATGGTGGACATCGGGGGGAAAGGAGAAGTATACCGTGAGGCGCGGGCATCAGGGAGGATCCTCCTCCGGCGGGAGACACTCTCTGCCATCAGGGAAGGGACCGTGGTGAAGGGCAACGTACTTGCGACCGCGAGGGTCGCCGCCACCCTGGCAGTGAAGGAGACTCCCCGCCTGATCCCCATGTGCCATCCCATTCCCATCAGCAGCGTGGACGTGGAGTTCAACATCCTGGAGGACTCGGTTGAGGCAGTGATCAGAGTCCGTTCGCATGGGAGGACGGGTGTCGAGATGGAGGCCATCACGGGGGTATCAGTAGCCCTCCTCACTGTGTGGGACATGGTGAAGTCCGCGGAGAAAGACGCAGGCGGCCAGTATCCCGTCACCTGCATCACCGATATCAGGGTGCTCGAGAAGAGGAAGGGGGAGAGCGGTGGCAGCGAGAAGTAAAAAGTGCACGGGTAGCGCTGACCGCGCAGTTTAATATCCCTGCAGGCGACTTCTATAGGTCTTACGGGATACGTCCCGTGAAGGAATGTGGCTCGTCTTTCGAGCTGAACCTGAAAGGTGCAAGAACCATGGCAAAATCAATGTACGCTTACGTCAGGGAGGCGTGGAGGAGACCGAGCGAGAGCGAGGTCAAGGCACTGCTCTGGAACCGCATGCAGCAGTGGCGCCGCGAGGGGAGCGTGGTACGGATAGAGCGCCCCACGCGTATCGACCGTGCAAGGAACCTTGGCTACAAGGCAAAGCAGGGTATCGTGATGGTGAGGGTGAAGGTCCGCCGGGGAGGCAGGCGCAAGTCCCGATACGTCCGGGCCCGCAGGTCCATCAGGATGGGAGTCAACCGCATCACTGCCGGAAAGAGCCTGCAGCGTATCGCCGAGGAGCGCGCATCGCGCAAGTACCCGAACATGGAGGCGCTGAACTCCTACTGGGTGGGTCAGGATGGCCGCCAGAAATGGTACGAGGTCATCCTGGTCGACGGGAACCACCCGGCGATCCGGACTGACTCACAGCTTGCGTGGATGAGCGACCACGTCCACCGGGGGCGTGCAGAACGCGGCAAGACCAGCGCGGGGATGAAGGGCCGCGGCATGGGGACCCGCGGGAAAGGGACCGAGAAGACCAGGCCGAGCATCCGTTCGCATGGTAACCTGGGTAAATAACTTATCCTCTTCCCAAGATCTTTTTTAGTATGCGATGCACTGACGCCTGCGTGTACCCCTATCCCCTCGGGGACTCCACGGTCCGCCGCATGGCACAAGAGGCTGGGGAGCTCGGGTTTGACAGCATGGTGGCAGTTGGCGCAAGGGGCTGTACCTATAAGGGAGTGGAGGTGGTGGGCGGCACCATCATCCAGGGAAGGGATCCAAGGGAGGTGCAGGCCGCGATGCGGAGAATCGACGGGAATCCTGGGATTCTTATGGCCACCGCGGGGGATTACACGCTTAACAGGGCACTCCTGCACGTAGGGAGGGTCAGGGTGTTACAGGGGATCCATGCAACTCCGAAAAATTCGTTCGACCATATCCTCTCAAAAATGGCCGCGGAACGCCAGGTGGCAGTGGACCTGGACCTCTCTTTGCTGGTTTCCGGGAGGGATTATGCCAGGCAGAAGGCGCTCCAGAGATACGCTGACCTGGCCGGTCTCCAGTCCCGCTTCGGGTTCCCGTTCACCCTCTCGTCCGGTGCGAGGTCGATCCTCCAGATGAAGTCCACCAGGGACATGGTCGCGCTGTGCGGGCTCTTTGGCCTGGATGAAGATGGGGTGGGAGGGGCCCTCCTCGGCATCGCAAAGATTCTCCGTCCGGAAAAGGCAGTCGAGGTGGTGGAATGAAACCGCGCCCCCCCACGATGAGGGGAAAGCGGCGGTACATCCTGGCAAGGCTCGACCCGCCATCTGTCGCTGTCAGCGGCCGCGACCTCTATTATGCCATTGCAGAATCGCTGACTTCGCTCTACGGCGATTCGGGCATGGCCAGGATTCAACCGTCGGTTGTCTCCTGCACAGGGGGATATGCCATTATCCGGTGTATCCGCTCCACTGAAGGCCAGGTATCCGCCTGTCTCGCCGCGGTGCACCAGGTGCAGGAGGTGAGCGTGGCGGTGCGGAGCATCCGTACCTCGGGGACCATGCGCTCCCTGCGCCAGCACCTTGCGGGCATGAAACCCAGGGTACCATGCGGAGAGCAGGATGCGTATTTCCAGGGCAGATCCTGGACCGGAGTGCAGTATCCGGGTGCGAAGGTTGATTTATTTGAAAAGGGATTTAAAAACCAGCAACCATTGTTCCTCACAGAGGAAGATCTGGAGGAGTAGCGAATCATGCAGCCACAAGCATATCAGATGGGGTATGACCGGGCAATCACAGTGTTTTCCCCCGACGGCCGGCTTTATCAGGTCGAATATGCCCGGGAAGCAGTGAAGAGAGGGACCACGGCGGTGGGAATAAAATGCAGGGAGGGCGTCGTGCTGATCGTTGACAAGAGAATCAGCTCCCGCCTCCTGGAAGCCTCGTCTATCGAGAAGATCTTCAAGATCGATGAGCACATCGGGGTCGCCTCGTCAGGCCTTGTCGGGGATGCCAGGGCACTTGTCGACCGGGCCCGGATCGAGTCCCAGATCAACCGCGTCACCTACGACGAAAAGATCGACGTGGAGGCCCTTGCGAAGAAACTCGGCGACCACATGCAGACCTACACCCAGTTCGGTGGCGCGAGGCCTTACGGGACCGCGCTCCTGATCGCAGGGGTGAGCGACGGAGAAGGCCGCCTCTTTGAGACCGACCCGAGCGGGACCCTCCTCGAATACAAGGCGACCGGGATAGGTATCGGCAGGAATGCGGTGATGAAGGTCTTCGAGGAGGAGTACGACTTTGACTCGACCATCAACGACAGCATACAGCTGGGAATCAGGGCCCTCCACGACGCCACCGAGGGCAAATTCGACGTGAACATGGTGGAGATCGGCATCATCGAGATGGAGAACCCCATATTCCGGAAGATGACCAAAGAAGAAGTGGCGGCCTTCATGGACAAGTTCGAGAAGTAAGGGGGAATGGTTGGTGATACCCCTTGAGAAGGCGGTCGCAGCCCGACTGGAGAGTCATGGCGAGAAGTTCGAGATCCTGGTGGACCCGGACCTGGCGGTGAAGTCTCGGCAGGGGGAGAAGATCGAACTGGAAGACATGGTAGCAGCGCTCAACGTCTTCTCGAATGCCTCGCGGGGGACCAGGGCATCGGACGAGGCGCTCCTGAAGGTGTTCCATACCACGGATTTTCCGGAGATTGCGGCGAAGATCATCCAAAAGGGCGAGATCCACCTCACCGCGGAGCAGCGGAAACATATGATCGCCGAGAAGCGGCGGCAGGTGATCAATTTCATCTCCCGGAACGCCATCAATCCGCAGACCGGTCTCCCGCACCCGCCTCAGAGGATCGAGATGGCCATGGAAGAGGCCAGGGTCAACATCGATCTCTACAAGCACCTTGACGAACTCGTGAAGGAGACGGTAAAGGCGCTTCGCCCGATCCTTCCCATAAAGTTTGACGAGCTCCGGATCGCGGTGAAGATACCTGCAGATTATGCGCCCCGTGCATTCGGGGACATCCAGTCCGCGGCCACCATTGAGCGCGAGGAGTGGCAGAAAGACGGGTCCTGGATCTGCCTGGTCAGGATACCCGCAGGGATCCAAGGGGATTTCTACAGCCTTGTAAACAGGCTTACCAAGGGCCAGGGCGAAGTGAAGATCCTCGATTAACTATATGAAGGCATACAGTGAATAATAAAAGACACAAGAGAACGGGATGAAGATATGAGCAGGGGACAACAGAAGGCAAAGGGAAGGGTTACCGGGAGCGCAGGGCGCTTCGGGCCACGGTATGGAAGATTTATCCGCAAGAGGGTCGTCGAGACCGAGCGCATTTCCCGTGCTGCGCACCGCTGTCCGAGATGCGACACGATCTCGGTGAAGAGGCAGGGGACCGGGATTTGGGCCTGCCGCAAGTGCGGGTTCAAATTTGCAGGAGGAGCGTATACGCCGCAGACACCCGCGCTCCGCATCGCGCTCCGCGCAATCGACCGCACGATGGAAGGAAAGGAGTGATCCTGGTATGGCGGGAGCGTACAAGTGCGCCCGGTGCAAGCAGAAGGTTGAGATCGACGTAAACGTGCGCTGCCCCTACTGCGGCCACCGCATCCTCTTCAAGGAGCGGGGCGCGGCAATAAAGGAATTGAAAGCACGCTGACTGGCCTTTCCTGCTACTCCCCTTTTTTCGAATGAAAATGCCTGCGGCATTTTCATAAATCCGTATGTTTGTGTCTTGAAGAGAATCATGTAGTTTTATTTGATCTTTTCACTTCGTGGAGTTCTCTTTCCTCAATACATCGAACCATTTTTATGAATGGGATCCTGTATGAGGTAGTGGCATAGCCGGTCACGCTATTTGAACAGAGGCGTTTTTCGCATGTGACCAATCTGTTTAAGTGGGACCGTGTCCAAATAAAAAGGTCAGAAAAAGACGAAGGGGACCAGTCTTGCCGGAGAACGAGAGGGCGTGCGAGGGTGAGATGGGAGGAATGGAGCATGAAGCGGTCTTTCATTTCCGGTGTCCCCATGCAGAGACACTGTTCAGGTCGCTGAGCCCCGAGATGGCTGCTGAGCTGCACCCCCGCTCCCGGGCGGAGTGTTTCATGGAGGGTCAAGGCGTCCTGGTGCTGAAGGTGCAGGCAAGGGATTGCGCCGCGCTCCGGGCAGCACTGAACATGTGGCTCCGCCTCGTGAACGTGGCGGACGAGATGCAGGCGCTGGCATCGCCTGCTCAAAAGGAGAGATCATGAGCAGTATATCACCAAAAATGCAGAACCAGATTGCCCAGCTGCAGCAGATGCAGCAGCAGATGCAGACGATCGCGGCCCAGAAGAACCAGTACGAGATGGCGGTCAGGGAGGCCAGGCGTGCAACCGAGGAGTTGAAAGAGGTCCCGGAGGAGAATGCAGTCTTCATGAGCGTTGGCTCTGTGATGATGCAGAAGAAGAAGGAAGACGTCCTGGCAAAACTCAACGACAAGATCGAGACCCTGGAGATCCGGATCAAGTCCCTCGAGAAGCAGGAGACGATGCTGCAGGGGAAGTTCGAGCAGCTCCAGGCCCAGATAAAGCAGGCGCTCGAGGGGAAATCATCCCCTGGCGCCGCCTAAACGATCATTTCATTCACTTTTTTCCGGTGTGCGGATCCAGCCGGTGCAGCATGTTCAGGGCATTGATCATCGCTTCAGCTGATGCAAGGACGATGTCGTCCCCCGATGCGCTGGCATCGAAGATCCTCCCCTGCTCGTCCTCGACGGCGATGGTGACATGGCCGATGGCATCGGACCCGCCGGAGATGGCCTCGATGGAGAACTCCTTCAGCTGCACCTTCATCGGCAGCATCCCGAGCACGGCTTTCAGGGCGGCATCCACCGGCCCGGTCCCCGTGGCACTGTAGACTGCTTCTTTTCCCCCGATCTTCGCCTTCACGCTCGCAGTGGGAATGAGGTGGTTGCCGGTCATCACTGCCAGTTCATCCATCTCGATCATCCGGCCGCCGTTCCCGATCCCCATTTCGCTCTCGGCGATCTCGTAGAGGTCGGCGTCCGTGACCCGCTTTCCTTTCACGGAGATGAACTTGATCTTCTCCACGATACGGTCGAGCTGGCTGTCGCTCGGGTCCAGGTGGACCTCTTCGAGCATCTGGCGCACCGCGTGCCTCCCGACGTGCTTGCCGAGTGTCAGCTTCCGGCGGTGGCCCACCATCTCGGGAGTCATGATGCCGGGCTCAAACGTGGCGGCACAGGCAATCACGCCGTGGGAGTGGATCCCGCTCTCGTGTGAGAAGGCGTTCTCCCCGACAATTGGATAGGTGGGCGGGATCGATATCCCGGAATACCGGGAGATCAAACGCGAGGTCTCCACCAGCCTCTCCTTTTTAATCCCGGTCTGCATCCCGAAGATGGACTCGAGGATCATCACGGTCGAAGAGAGGTCCGCGTTCCCGGCACGCTCACCAAGCCCGTTCACCGTCACCTGCACCTGGGAGGCGCCGGCCTCGACGGCGGTGATGGTGTTGGCGACCGCAAGGCCGAAGTCGTTATGACAGTGCACGTCGAGCGGGCACCTGATCTCGGCTGCCAGATGGGAGATGAGGCCCTTCATGGCGGTCGGGGTGTAGACTCCCACGGTGTCCGGGACGTTGAGGATTGTGGCCCCCGCATCCGCGGCGGTGCGAAAGACCTGCACCAGGTAGTCAAGGTCTGTCCTGGTCGCGTCCATCGCCGAGAACATGCACAGGTCGCAATGTTCGCGGACGTAGGAGACGATCTCGCCGGTGATCTCGAGCACCTCTTCGCAGCTCTTCTTGATGGTATGCACCCGCTGCACCTCGGAGGTGGGGATGAAGACATGCACCATGTCCACCCCGCAGTCAAGGCAGGCGTCCACATCCTCTTTCCTTGACCGGGCCAGGCCGCAGACCACAGACTCGAGATCGAGGTCCGCGATTGCCTTCACCGTCTCCATCTCTCCTTTGGATGAGGCCGGGAACCCTGCCTCGATGGCATGGACCCCGATGGAGGAGAGCTGGCGGGCTATCTCAAGTTTCTGCTCGAATTTGAAGGAGATACCGGGTGTCTGTTCACCATCCCTGAGGGTGGTATCGAAAACAGTGACTCTTCTGGTCGACGGACTATCGACAAAGAAGACAATTCCCCACATCAGTGGTTCTGGAGGTCATACCTTTATTTTACGTTGTCCGTACTATAAAAAAGTACGCGGCCGGGCAATACCATTCCCGCCAAATCGATACGTTTAATAGGTTTATTCCCCCTATATTACGAGCGCAAATCCCGCCTTAACTCAGACTGGTAGAGTGCGCGGCTGTAGTATGATCTGCCGTTTCAGGCAATTGCGCGGCTACCGCGATGTCCCCGGTTCAAATCCGGGAGGCGGGATCTCAAAATCAGATGCGCGAAAAGGACTGGTGTGCCCAGGTAGTGTAGCGGCCTATCATGTCGGCCTGTCACGCCGACGACTCGGATTCGAATTCCGACCTGGGCGTTCTCCTGTTTTTTTGCAGAATAGTGACATATATATAACCCTTTAGCGAAAATTACGAGTTATTGCTAATTGGGGACGGAAGGAATGAAATTTTTCAGGTTGAGCATACTTTTGGTTCTGGTATTCATTATTCTTTTTCCAGGAGTGTCAGCAGATATCAGGCCCCCGAATACCGCGGAAACCCAGTCGATCTCCACTCTTACTTCCGTTGACTGCATCGGAACGTTCACTGAGAGTGATTCGCTGGTGTGGCGGCAGAGCAACGAGGCGCTTGATAAAAATATTTACTATGATCTTAATATGCCCATTTTCCAGGAGGGTGGAGACTGGGATTTGGACCCGGTGAAGGAGGAGTTTGTGTACGTGGGGCCAGGAAATGGCAATTTCATTCTTCCCTATCCGGCTTACCCTCCTCTTGCCGAGGTACCATTGGATGAGTCGGAACCTCCTCTTTTCTGCAATGAAGTCCAGATAACCAGCTCCACCCGCGAGACCACAATGGCAAATCAGGGAAGGACGGCCTATATGAAGCGTTCATCGGTGGACACTGATTGGAAGACCGCAAACATGTATAACGTGGAGCAGGAGAAGATTGTGGGATTTTCAGGTTTAGAGACCGGCCGAATAATATCTGAAGAATCAGCGTTGGTTGATGCGGTAGGAATGAGCATGACTACTCTGGAAGATCTGGTCTGGCAATGTCCCCTTCATCAGGACGTTGGTGGCTGTATTCCTCCATTTTGCAATATCGTTGAAATGGGTAGCTCACTTGACATGAAAGAGGTTCAATTTGCCACGAGCATTCAATCGCGTACCATTGCCGATATTGCAGTAGATGGGAATGTAGAGGCTGGTGAAGTGAATATTAGGATTGATTTGCCGGTTATCGATGGTCCTCCCACTGAGTTGAATTATGGGATTGCAGTGAACGGAATTAATTCAGTTTCACCTGCTCGAGGGTCCGTTGCGGCATATGTCAGGGCACACGCAATGGAGGGGACCGAACAGTGTCCCACTCCCTACGGCGGCCCGCGACTTGACCTTGTATATCAGGAAAAAACATCTGCATCGGGGGATGTGCAATTATTCCAGAAGAACATGTATTACAGATCAGGAATCAGTTGCCCCGGATAATTTTTTTTAAAAAAGCCTCCTCACTGTTTTGTGTGGGGAGACTGAATCGAGGTTGTTATCTGCACATCAATTCCATCACTGAACCGCCGCCGGGACGCCCTGTCGGGGGCGGCGGTGTGCATCGCATATGGGGGTGTGGTGGCGGACAGCCCCCCACAAAATGTGTC
>LAHU01012639.1_pt1 | contig 14547 bp, 14 predicted proteins | sample 329631 | NCBI WGS metagenome assembly LAHU01 (sample SAMN03275698, study PRJNA271635) | activated sludge metagenome | isolation source: sample C-0 Zero hour mixed sludge faded in reactor as a methanogenic...
TGGTAGTTGGGAGGGGGCTAATGAGTTTTAGTCATCCGGATTGATGAGAGCCCAGGCCTGTCCCCGCATTTTATCTTCGGGCCCGGAGTTCACGCTCCATCCCGGCGAGGACCCGGGCAGCCTCTTCCTCGCTTACGTCAGGGTCCCTGAACCGGGTGAACCGTTCGCACATCAGCTCCGGACATCTCCCGCAATGGGGTAGCATGCGGGTATTGACACAGCAATCAAAGACTGGACAGCACTCAACATCGACAAAGGCAGTCCAGAACGGTCTTCCGCCGGTCTCTTTACATCCCTTGCATCCGACGTCCAGATGCGTGCAGTCACTGCATGAGTACCCACATACCGTTTCGACCTTCAGTCCTGTCATACACCCTGGTATATTTTATGGAACATCAAGCAGGTGGAATGCTCGGTGAAAGTGTCACAAGGAAGTATCACAACCATGAATTGAAATATAACCAAAGCCAACGCCGGAACCCCATGAAAATCTGAATAGCATCAACGCCGGAAATAGTCAAAGCACGAACACAATGGAGATCTGACGGGTCGGAAAACTTGGATTGATCTAGCCGGGTTACGGTTAGTAGGGTGCGTATAGCCAGCCGGGAATCACTGGTGCCGTCAGAGATGATACTCGTAAAGGCTGACATGGACGATGAGATAAGGAAGAATATAATGAATTATCCCAATCGGACGTGTATTCTGCATTCAGCATATCACGGTGTCAGACCGGATACAATACCTTCAACTTTATATACTGCCCTGTGGCAGTTATAAATATGAAGGTCAAGCCAGAGGACTCACTCAAGATAGAGAATATAGTCGCCTCTGCAAAGGTGACCGATTATCTCGATCTCCCTGCGCTTGCATCGCAGATCAAGGATGCGGAATATAATAAAAAGAGGTTCCCCGGCGTCGTTATCCGGATGCAAAGCCCTAAGATCGCAGCCCTTGTCTTTGGATCAGGAAAAGTCGTGCTGACCGGTGCGAAGAGCATCGAGAGTCTCTCGCAGGGCCTCGAGATCCTCGGCGGCCTCCTGCGCGATCTCGACATCGAGATCCCGAAGAATCTGACCTACAAGATACAGAATATCGTGACATCTGCCGATCTTGGGACCGGTATCAACTTGAACAAGATTGCCGTCGGCTTCAACCTTGACCGGATCGAATACGAACCGGAACAGTTTCCTGGCCTTGTATACCGGCTTGAGAATCCCAAGGTCGTGGTCCTCCTCTTTGGGTCAGGCAAGCTTATCATCACGGGTGGCAAGGAGCCTGAGGACGCACGTCGCGCAGTTCAGAAGATCGTCTCTGATTTGAAGAGTCTCGGTCTCCTCTGACCTGTGGGACCATATAATCCTCGTGCCAGAGCCGGAAGTGAATCAATAATCATACTTTTATATAATAAGCTTGTATAACAGAAGGGAGGTGGCGGAGATACGCACACGCGAAGTTTTCTTCTTCACTCAAAAGGAAGAAGAATTCACAGATCTTCTAGTAAAGCTGGGAATAAAACGGAATATCGCCAAGGTAGTGATTTACCTCGGGTTTGTCGATGAGGCGACGTCACGCGAGATAGAGAGGGGTACTGACCTTCGCCAGCCCGAGGTGAGCATCGCAATGGCCGCTATGCTCGCCCAGAAATGGGTCTCGTGCCGGGAGAGCAAGACCGAGAACAAGGGCAGACCGGTGAAGATTTACCAGCTCGCCTGTCCTATCGGCGAGATCCTCGATGGGATTGAAAGGGAGAAACGCGAGGAAGCAGAACAACAGCTCCGCCTCATCACGCAGATGAGGGAGTATCTTCCCTGATCCATCCAACCCGTTTTAATCCCTGCCGGCCGGGACAGGTGACAAGCCGGTCTTATCCAATCCAACGAATGCCAGGATACCAGTCTGCCAGTGTACTGTCCGGTGAAATTGCAGGACCACCGTTCACAGGACGGGCCAGGAAGACCCAGCATTCAGCTCCTGGCACCCATTACCGCCTGCAACGACAACCCTTGTCTTTGCAGTAAAACCCGAGAAGATGCCGCATCCCAGGACCCCAGGGAGGCTGTCGAGTGCTTGTTCCAGTCCGGAGGGATCTTCAATCTGGCCGAACCCGCAGTCAAGGATGAAATTTCCATTATCAGAGATAACGGGACCATCCTTCCTAGTTCCTTCGCGAAGGACGGGAGTGCCCCCAAGGTTGCGGATCCCTTCGGTGACGATACCCAGGGCAAAGGGAATCACCTCTATGGGTACGGGAGCAGAGAGGACCCGTGTCAGCTTCGAATCATCGACGACAACGATGAACTCCCGTGCAGCGGCCGATACACATTTCTCCCGTACCAGTGCACCCCCCCTTCCCTTTATCAGGGATAACTGCGGGTTTACCTGGTCTGCCCCATCGATCGCAAAGTCCAGGACAGGGTGATCATCCAGGGATACAACCGGTATCCCATGCTGCTGCATCCTGAACTGCGTCTGGTAGGACGTAGGAACCCCGGAGAAACGGGCGCCTTCACCGATGCGTTCGGCGAGTCTTTCTATGGCGGAGAGGACGGTCGAGCCGGTCCCTACGCCGATCACGGAGCCATCGCGTACGATATCCGCTGCAAAACGCCCAGCTGCGCGTTTCGCATCCGTTCCCGAGTCAGCGGACATGAGTATGACATCTCACCTTCCGGGGTATTATGCCTATGGCGCAACCAGGGGTATGTGCTGCCGGAATGCCAACCCCGGGGTTTGTCGCTCTACCCTGCCGGATAGATTGTTCTTATCTGTATCCAGTGCTAATTATGCAGTTACCGGCTGTTCTGCCGGAGGTGAAGTCGATACATGTCTCCCCTCCGCTTATGTGACTTAAACACCCTGGTGCGTTACCTCGCCGGCACCGCCTGTATCCTGCTCCTGGTGTTGGTACCGTGTGTATCTGCCTCAACAACAGAGGTGCAGGTGATAAAAATGGCCCGCGACGGCACAACAATCCTCAATACAACCAATGTCACCGCACAGTGGATGGAGACCCACCTGCCGGTCCTGGGGGATGGAGCCACCCATTATTATCACCAGGGACCGGTCTTTGAAGACAGTACCGACCCGGCATGGTGCGAGGAACTCCGCTGGAACCGCGAGGAGTCAAAGAGCGTCCAGGCCGCCGACATGGGGGCAGTCAAGGGGACCAACCTGCGCGACCTCTGCAACCTGGCGGGAGGGATGCAGGAAGGAGATACCGTCACCCTCATATCCGCGGATGGGATGACCCGGGAGTTCCTGTACCAGAATGTCTACCATTACTCATCCCGCCAGGGCCCGATGGTCCTGACCTGGTACCGTGCAGGGGAAGGATTCGTGCCTTCGTACGGGGAAGGAATGAAGCTGATCTTCTTTGCCGACAACTCCACCAACCCCTTCGGCCTTCATGTCTTCGGGAACACGGACTGGCGCGAGTCAGCCCCCCGCTCCTCGTGGAACTACCTCGTCAAGGGAATGGAGAAGTATCCGGATACTAGTGGCCTTGCGCTCGCCAGTGTCACGACGATCCGTATCAACAGCGCCCTCGATCCCCCGGGGTCCATCAAGGTCCTCTCTGAACCACCCGGGGCATCCATCATCCTCGACGGAAGGACAACCAGGTTTGTCACACCTGCAACGGTCGGAGTGGTTGACCCAGGCATCCACACAATTCTGGTGACCAGGGCCGGGTTTATTAGTCCGCAACCGAGGTCAGTCCAAGTCCTTTCACATGACACCACTGAGATCTCGTTCGCCCTTGTCCCTGAAACACCGGCACCCACACCGGCCGGGACCCCATCGGGAGAGAATGCAGCGGCCACTGCAGCGGGGACCGGCACGGTGAAACAAGGGAGTACCACTCTCCAGCAGACCACGGTACCAACCCCTGCATCCAATTCCGGCTCCTCGCTTCTCGGGTCCCTCTTATCCGGGGTCCGTAATGGCCTGGAGACCATCGTATCAGCAGTCGTCACGTCGTTTGAAGCGGGCCAGGTTGTCCGTTCTGACGATGCACAACCGAACATCAGCCGGACCACTGGTACCCATGTCACCACGCCTGCTGGTCAGAAACCTCTCAACCGGACGGGTCCTGCAACACCGGTAGTGACCCAGACCCAGGAAAAACGCGCCCAGAATACAACTATCCTGGTCTCTTCCGATCCTCCGGGAGCACTCATCATCCTTGACGGGGTCGAGACAGGACGCCTGACCCCGAACACCCTTGAAGTCAGCGGTACCAGCACCCACATGATCGGCCTGGTTATGGAGAACTTCATCCCCTTCACGGAACAGGTCTCAGGGCCGGGCACGAAAGAGATCAATGCAAGCCTGGTTCCATTTGAGGTTAATGAACAAATACCGGATGATGGGGACGAAAGTGATGGCACGATGGATGCCACAACCCTGGCCATGGGAGACGGGGGAGCAGGACGCAACGCACCGCCTGATACAAACCAGAAAGCGGCCACGGTAACTCCGAGTCACCACGGGAGTATATACATCACTTCATATCCTGCCGGGTGCACCATATCGGTCAATAACCAGGTTCTCAAGGCCCTGACACCCACATTGGTCTGTGCGGTCAAGGAAGGACCGAATGTCATCAAGGTGGAGATGAAAGGAAAAGAGGGCGACAAGAGCGCGTCACTCACTCGCAGTATATGGGTCTACCCTGATGCCTTAACGACTGCACATTTCCCGGTTGGTATGCCGGATGCATTCGACCGTATCACCATCACATCGGCCGATTACCAGGGTGCCACCTTCACAATCGACGGGCGGTACCCTCAGAAGAGGATTCCTTCGCAGGTGGAGGCGAGAGATCCAAGCTCCTACATCACCCTCCAGAGAGAAGACGGGTATTATTCATTCCAAGTCCCCGTGCAACTCACCGACGGGGAGAGCTTTGAGCTGAAAGATCCTAAACGGCCTCTGCATACTCTCCAGGTCGAGTCGAACCCACCAGGTGCAGAGGTCTTCATAGATGGCTTCCGCACCGGCTATGTTACCCCGTACAAGGTATCCGGGCTATCAGAAGGACCTCATAGGATTATGCTCTCATGCAGCGGGTATATTCCCCAAGACCGCCTGATCAACGTCCCCATAAGCGAAGAGACCATGATCAGGAATCCCGAGGTCTTCATCCTCGAACGCTTTCCCGCCGGGGACCTTTTCGTCGACAGCAGGGAAGCTGGCGCTTCTATCCAGATGAATGGATTCCCTACCGGCGAAGTGACACCCTATACATTCAAAGGGCTTATTGCAGGGACGTATGAAGTGTACCTGTCAGGCAAGGATTTCACAGGAAAACGGAAAACGGCAACCACGCAGCGTAGCGTTGAGACCGACCGCCTCGTAAAATGCATCATTAACTTAAACCTCATATGAGATCGGGCTGGGACTTCCTGGATCTCAGCCACCTGTTCCCTCATGCCTGGCCAGGAAAGTCTACCAAAACGAGTCATCACCCGAGATAATGCAAGGTTCAGGGGGCAGATTGTCGGAATCATTATCTTCCCAGATAGAACACATCCTATATGCATATCCGGCATCCCATGGAGTGCAAAATGATATCAAACGCTTCACCGGGGAGACCCGGGATCTCCGGGCAGACAGGCCTCTGCAGGGGAGGGCATGATTCATCATGCGACCTGGCCTTCCGGATAGTTCTCATAGGCCTCCTTATCTTCGCGTTACCTGGCGTGTTCCTTGAATACGGCGCCGCTGCAACAACTACCATCCACGTTACCAAATACGCATTCGATGACTCTACTGTCCTGGAAGAGAAGACATTCTCGTTCCGGGACCTGGCCAGCATGCCTGCCCTGGGCGATGGAAAAACCCATTATTACGCGCAGGGACCATCCCATGACGAGGCTGACCTCTGGAACGAGGACGAATCCAAGAATATCATAGACCTGGGTGCGGTCAGGGGGACTGATCTCATGGAGATCATCAAGGTATCGGGGAACATGGTCGAAGGAGACGTTGTCGAGATTAAAAACGAGAGCGGTGATAGCCGGAAACTCGATTATTACAACATTTTTATGCCGGATTCCAGCCAGGGCCAGGTTGTACTCGCATGGTCAAAAGACGGGGCTAGTGTCGATTCGGGTTACTCAGACGGGATGCGCCTGGTCTTCTTTGCCGATACCTCGACAAACACGAAGAAACAAAATATTTTCGGGAATAGTGATATGGGCCTCAACATCATGGATGAATACTGGTACAAAGTGGATGACAAGTGGCCTGCTTCGATTGGCTACTGCCTCCCCCGGGTCACCGAGATCATCATCCACAGCCTCGAGGAACCGGAGAGCAATGACGAGGATATTCCTGTCGAAGAGATAACTGATACCCCGACTCCAACTGTGACCACAGCGACCACGACAACCACCCCTTCTTCCGGGCACCATACCACGACCGCTCCAACCACAACCAACGTGACCACAACGACGTATACCCCATCGAATACCGCACCCACAACACTCGTGACAACCGTACCCCATACGACGGCAGCATTCACGGCACCTCCCCACCAGGTTCCCGAGAATACCCCGGGAAGTCAATACCCAGTCGTTCCACCCGATATTGAGCAGACATCCCCGATGGACACTATCCAGGTGATGGTGACCCCGGACCAGTCCCTGCAGAACCCACAGGAAACGCTCGCCACCCGGCCCCGTTACGATGTCCCGAAACCCCAGGGGGGATCTTTCAGTGATAATTTCTGGTACCTGCTCTGGCGGCTGCTGAATATCTTTGAATGATGCCTGGCTTATCCATTATCTCTTTTTATCTCCTCTTTCACCAGGAAAACAACCTACAAAGGACCACGTTGACTGAACAGGCCGACGATAAGGCCAGGCCTCATCAACAGGACAAACGCGACATCTCCCTGGCAGGAGAGTTCAGCAGGCAGGTATTGAGACAGGAACGCAGAGGCCCTCCGGGGAAGGCAGGGTCCGTCTCTCAATCAGAACAGAACAGGTCAAGGAGGGCTTTGCACCCGTTACGGGCGGTACAGTCCAGGGTAAGGGGTGTGATCGAGATGTTCCCTTTCCGGACCGCATGCACGTCGGTCCCTTCCGGGGCATCTTCAATGAGGGGGCCATTGATCCAGAAGTAGGGGCGACCTCGTGGATCAAGCCTCTTCTCGACACCGGTCTCGAAGAGCTTCTCAGAAAGAGTCGTGATCTCGTATCCCCCCTTCACCTGGGAAGGTATATTCACATTGATCACGTCAACACCACCTGGGAAGCCCCCGGAGAGGAGCCGGCTGCTGATATCGCGGACAACCCGCTCTGCTTCGCCGAACAGCCCGTCCTTGTGGCGCGGGTCATCAAACTTATCCCCCTGGTCCTCCACCTGGAGGGAGAACGCGACGGCCGGGCTTCCCTGGTTCGAGGCCTCAAGCGCGGCCCCTATCGTCCCCGATGTCATCGCGGACTCAAACGAGAGGTTCTCACCAATATTTATCCCTGATACTACGAGATTTGGATGGATACCCAGTGCATACAGGCCGATAATCACCGCATCGGTCGGCTTACCTTCCACCGCCCACGCGGGGATCCCCCGGATGGAGACCTGGTGCACGCGAATTGGTTCGAAGATTGAGATTGACCGTCCGACTGCACTTTGCTGGGTGGCAGGGGCTACGATTGTCACATCAGCCAGTGGTCTGAGTGCGTCGTAGGCAGCAATTATCCCTGCAGAGTTGACACCGTCGTCATTGGTAAGGAGGATCTTCGGCCTCATCCACTCACGGGTTTTTCATCCTGACGCGAAAAGGTCACCGATCGGTATCCTCATCACGCCCTGCCGCAAAGATACGAGGGAGTGCCATGCGGGCCCTTATCGCCGAATATACAATCATTTCAGACCCTTCGCTTGCCCCAGAGGGACAGGCGATGTTCGACGTCCTCACGCAGAGTTTCTCGCGTTGCGGATACGAGGTCGTTTCACCCCGGGAAGGGGATTTTACAAAAGAGATCGAACGTCTTGCCCCATCCTGCGATGTCGGCCTCGTGATCGCGCCGGACCACCTCCTCGCGTCTTTTACAAGGTGCCTCGAAGCCCATACCCACAACGTCGGGTGCGGCAGCATGAACGCCGCTATCTGCGCGAACAAGAGGCAGACGGGCAGCATCCTTGCCAGTCACGGTATCGCGGTCCCTGCAGAGCAGGCAGAGGGGCTTCGGGTCATAAAACCGATCCGGGGGTGCGGATCGCTCGGTGTACGGCTCTCGACGGGTCCCGTTGGTGATGATGAGTTCGGCCAGGAGCTGATCGAGGGGGAGCATATCAGTGTCAGCCTTGTTGGGGGCAGGGTTGCAGGAGACGTGTGCGAATTCTATAGTGGTGCTCCCCCTCTCCTCCTCGCAGTGAACCGCCAGGACATCAGGAGAAGTGCAGACGGCCGTTTCCATTACTACGGGGGGGAGACTCCGGTGTACCACCCACGACAGGAAGAGATAGTCGGTACCGCTTCACGGGCGGTGACCGTGCTCGGGTGCCAGGGCTACACCGGCGTCGACTGCATCGTGAGCGACAGGGTCTACGTGATTGACGTAAACCCAAGGCCCACCACCAGCCTGACGGGCATCTGTGCCTGCATGAGCGAAGAGATCGCAGACATCCTTGTCAAAGCCTCACGTGGGGAGGTCCCTGGCCGGGTCACCCTCACCGGCAGGGTCCGCTTCGATGCGCAGGGGCAAGTGACTGCCGTATGATCGGGCTTGATATCGGGGGGGCTAATGTCAAGCTCGCATCAGCGGCTGGCGTCGCGGTCCGGTACTGCCCGTTGTGGGAGAATGCTCCCCTGGCAGATACCATACGAGACCTTGCAGGCGGGATGACGGAGGAGAGTACGGCAGTCGTGATGAGCGGGGAGCTGGCAGACAGTTTCGCATCCAAAGACGACGGAATAGCATGGATCGTCAACCAGGTCAGGGATGTCTTCCCCGGGGCGCGGTTCTACGGAACTGACGGGGAGTTCCATGCAGGTGCGGTCCCGCAACTGGCCGCGGCAAACTGGCTTGCAGCTGCCGATTACCTCAGGGATGTCATACCGGAAGGCGTCCTCGTGGACATGGGCAGCACGACGACCGATATCATCCCGCTGGGACACTTCACCGGGCTGAAAGGGATGACCGACCTTGACCGGCTCAGGGCCGGGTTCCTCTGCTATACCGGGCTCCTGAGGACACCTGTTGCGGCACACCTCCCCGAGGTGACGATCGGGGGAGTCATCACTCCCCTTGCCAAGGAGGTCTTTGCCACCGCGGCTGATGCCCACCTCCTCCTCGGCCACATACGCCCGGAGGAATTCACCTGCCATCCTGCTGACAGAAGAGGGACCGGCACCGCAGATGCAGTCCGCCGTCTTTCCCGTATGGCATGCAGCGACCCGGGTGAGATCGGCCCGGGAGGAGCCTGGGAGATTGCGAAGGGTTTCTGGAGGGCCCAGCAGGAGATCATCACCAGGACAGTCGACCATGTTCTCCGGGACTCTGGTGCAGACCAGGTATTCACCGCCGGGATTGGTTCGTCACTCCTTGCCCGGTCATGTGGATGGACCGATCTCAGGGAGAGGATAGGTTCCGCGGTAGACGCGCTCCCTGCGTTTTCTATCCGAGAGGTGGCATTACGGTGCGGTATTCGCTGATGGCACTCTTGTGCGCAGGGTCCCTTGTTCTCACGGCATTGTTCTTCCTCATGGGGATCCCATTCTTCTTCCTCTTCCTTGTCATTCCTATCCTCCCTCTATTCCGCGGGAATGAGCGGTCATGTCCTGCCTGCGGCAGGAGAGTCCCCCGAGACGCCGCTTTTTGTCCCCGCGACGGGACTCCGATCCCTGCTAAACCCGTGAGACCGGACAAGGGAGATGAGGGAGAGGGGGATGGGATATCCAAAGAGTGATACCGTCGGGAGCGGGTCCCGGAACTGGTGAGAATAGGACCGGATAGAGGCAGGGTCTACTAGTATGCCCATACCGGCTATCGTCCTGGCGGCCCGCGTCGAGGGCATTACGGCGGAGAGAGCCCGGCAGAGATCTACGACAGGAATGCCCAGGCGGGTGTCGGGGTAGAACGGCGCCGGGGAGGAGATGATCCTCCCGCACCCCCTGCACTGGTAGCGGGTGACGATGACATGGATATTCTTCTTCTCTCCATTTTCACGTATCCTGGCGAACAGGCGTGTTTTGCTGTCATACCCGGATAATTCACCGTGGCAACCGGAACATATGGGGACGTCCGAGTAGACGGCTCCATCCTGTCCCGTGATCGTGCTCTGGATCAACGAATTGAGCATCGGGGGAATACGGGGCCTGGCCATCAGCACCATTCCCATGATAAAAACTGTGCACGGTCTTTCTCACCAGGTTTACTTGCTCTTTCCGTCACGATCTCCTCCATGCACTAGCTTCGAACAGAAAGGAAACGACAACCCACTAGTAATCATCATTTTGCCTGAAAAACATATCGCTCATGCGCCCCCGCCGGAGAGAGAACATGGACATCCGCCGGAGATAGAACCCTGGTCCAGAGGGATCAGCGGGCAGATCTGCAAGATGCCCAAAGTGGATGCCCAGTCCCTTCCTGATTCATTTTTCTGCCTTTTTTCCCTTTGGACCTGGAGTGTCGTGCCCGGTCCGCACCTTTAACCTGTCCGTGCCTCCATCTTCCCTGCAGGCCCGGAACAGTGTGCCCACCGGGTATCGAGGCCATGTGACGGGGATACTGTTTCGTAGAAACACGCAAGGGGGACTCACACCGGTAGGTGCGTTGCTTCACTCTTTGGCCTGGTTATGACCAATGAACGGCAGGCAATAACCGCGGGTGTTACCCCTGGGCGATTGCTATGACACTCCCGGTAGAATCCATCTCCGGAGTAGTATACAACCGGCAGGTCCCTGGGACACCCGGGGGATGGCAGGTCCAGCCTTACCGGGGGCGGGAGGGAACGCTACGGGAACCTAATGGAACGTAACGGATACAAGGGATGAAGACCAGGGGTGGCGGCTAAACGTAAGGGATATCGTGAACCGTAAGACATTACCTGTCAGGTATGTACCATGCGAAGGACCCATACTCTCCTCCTTGCAGGCCTGTTATCAGGTCTGGTCCTGCTGTGTGGCTGTGCAACAATGACACCGTCATCCCCAGGCACCACACCAGTTCCCGTAACCGGGGAGAACCTGACTGCCCTGCTCCCGGCGATGGCATTAACGACCTCTGATCTCACTGCCGGCTACCAAATCCTTGCCGAAGGACCGACCATATCCCCCGAAGAAGCCTCACCAGGGGAAGACCCTGGATACCGGGGAGGATACTCGGTCACCGCGGTCTCCCTTGCAGCGAATAACAAGACCACTGATATGATCGACCAGACCATTCTTGTATATGAGACTGGTGGGAGACTGATAGACCTCGAGACCCTCTTTTTACGAGGCTACCCGGACTTCATCAACCAGTCCCGGTCAGCCCTGCCGGACCCGGATATCGGGGATGCCAGTATCGGATACCGCTTCACCGTCCCGGCGGATATCTCCCCGTCCAATACCACAATTAACGGGAACGTGATTGTCTTCAGAAAAGGCAAGGTCTACGAGATGGTAATGCTCTATACTACTGCACCAGAGGCAAACGAAACATTCGCCCTCGAGATAGCAAAGAAGGCGGCAGCCAGGATATAATCTATTTTCACGGGATACTATTCACGGGAGGTTATACACCGGTAGCTTCAAACTGGATATATACACCGGGTACGATATGCTAAGCACCATACAATAGAATTTATATTAAATAATATACACAATATGTTATATATTGGATATTATACCTCGGGTCCGTTTTTTAAAAAAAGTGTTCCGCCTTCTCTAATATTGTGAGGAGGGGCATAGTATTATTCCAGTATGCCTGTGCCCCGATGAGGATCATGTAGTCATCAAGCCCCGGCGAGCTCCATCCGTATCACCCGGCTCTACACCGGGCTTCTTCCTGGAGGGGAGCAGGGCCAGGCGGGTCTTTGACTCAGGGAACACGTGACATTGTATGTCCTTTTTATCTGAATATTGAATATACAAGGCTTGCATGCAGTGAGGAGGGCATTCCCGGTCCTGGCGCACCGATACCGTTCACCGGCTGGGTTCCCCGAAAAACAGGGCTTCAGCCCTTCTCATTCCGGTTGTTCCATGTCACCTTATCGCAGGGCAGCACGCATCAACGAACCGCTTCGACCGCCACCGCTCTCCAAAGGTACATCCCGTTTCATCTCAGGTCATATCCCATCCAGGAACGGTATCGTGCAGGAATGGAGGGATGGTGAGGAAAAGGGGGGGAATAAGAGTGTATTGCCTCCCCGGGAGGGGTGGTATCTCAGGATGAGCGCTTCTTTCGATACCACGTGTAGAAGAGACCTATTAACGCGGCGGCGATGATACTCATAATAACCGGGCTGCCGGTGATGATGGCAAGACCGGAACGGGGTACCACTGATATCGGGATCTTCATCGTATCAGAGATGCGGCGGTTATCGAGGGCGTCACGGAAACGTATCTCTGAATCGAGACCGTATTCCTTCTCTGTAGCGACCTGTTCCACAGAGAGGGTGAAATGGGCAGTCACGGCCTCCCCAGGCATGATGTCACCAAGGAACGAAGTCTCGCTCACGCTTCGGAACGGATCAACGACACTTACCCGGGCCTGCGCACTGTAGACCGGTGCATCGCCGGTATTCAGGTACTGAACCGTGATCTCCTGAGTAGAACCCTTGACAAGTGTTACCGGGGGTGACACGAGATGGAAATCAGCTTTTCCCCCCACTTTCACGCCGACGGTCACCGGATCGCTCTCGAGGCCCCGGCCCTCCGCGTCCTTGTAACCTATGACAATATTGACCGGGTACTCAGATGCCTGTGCCGTATCTGCAACATTCACTTTATAACGAACGGCTACGGTTGCTCCGGGGGGAAATGTCCCAATATACACGTTATTATCGATAGGGACGATAGGACTCTGGCTGTTCTGGACCACTTTCACGACCGCGTCCCGCCCAGTGAGGGTCCCCGTGTTGGTCACTGTGATATTGATATATCCGTTCCCGCCGGCATTGAGTGATTCCGGTTCTGCCCGGGATACATTAGCGATCACTTCATCGCTGACCAGGACAGGGACGGAGAGAAGGGCGGATCCATTCCGGTAGGAATAGACCACGGTGTCGGCTCCGATCTGGTCCTGGTGGTGGAGATACGTATAGTCCAGGGCCAGCGGGAGGAGGTACTGGCCACCAGGAGCGTTCTTCTCGATTCTGACTGAGAAGTTGACGGCTACAGAAGCCCCGGCGGGAAGGTCTCCGATCAGCTGGGGATCTGTCTTCACCATAACGGGAGCACCTCCGGAACCAAGGCTTACAGACAGGAGTTTCGCTGTTGCCGGAGGGTCACCGGAGGAGGCAAGTGAGGCCTGTACAACCTGGCCAGAATTGATACCAGTATTCTTGATGAGGACAGGCACGGTGACATCGGTCCCTTGTCGGTATTCATTCACCCCAAGTACCGTAAGGGTGAGAACGGGTGAACCGGTGAGGTATTGAGTCCCTGCCCCTGCAGGCATCACGACCAGGATGAGAAGAACCATAAATAGTTGCAGAAATCGCCGCACCATACTCGCCCCTATGTGTTGTTTTACAAATAACAACATATTTTTCCGTGCCTATTTATAAGTATGGAGGCCACAGTCCAGGCGTTTTGAGGCCGGGCTGGGATCAACAAGACCCATGACACACCCCATTCTCCCAGGGGGGGGGATAAACCCGGACCCATTGGTTTTCCAGGGCCGCACGGGGAGTAACAGTACATTCATCCCATGTATCCCGGGTACGTAAAACGCGCATCGAATGTCAACCGTAACCGGTAACCTCGTACTTCAGCTCAGTTGACGAACTCAGACATTCCGCTCCATGTTCAATCGCTTCAATTATCATTCGTTTCAGGATTGCAGGGTAGACTGCACCTACTACCTGCTGAACAGGCCGGCCACCGCAGAAGACGGCGAACGTCGGGGTCCCACGGACGCCAAGACGTTCTGCGGTCCATGTACCGGTGGTGACATTGAACCTTGCAAAGATGACGCTATCCCGGAAATAGCCAGCATATTCCCGGAAAAATGGTTCAATCGTGCGGCAGTGGGGACAGGTGGGGCTGTAAAACATCACGGCAATGGGGTGATCGTGCCCCTCCACAACCGATCCGAAGGACCGGTCATCCAGCTCCGGGATGACAAGTGGCTCTTTTTTATCACTTTTCTTCTCTACACCCATGACTGGTTCACCTATGAAAAGGTCGTATAGGGACCCAATGTAGTTGAGCCCGCGCAAGGTCCGGGGGACGACCGGTCTTGCGCAGGGAGACCGAAACTTCGCAATAACAGGATTAATGACCTGTTCTGCCATGTATTCGTCACAGCCATGAGTCACAAGGAGACGGAGGCACAGGGAAGCATCAGTTGCTGGCCTGTGATCTGGCACCCCGGTACTGGCAGG
>LAHU01000506.1_pt1 | contig 14455 bp, 13 predicted proteins | sample 329631 | NCBI WGS metagenome assembly LAHU01 (sample SAMN03275698, study PRJNA271635) | activated sludge metagenome | isolation source: sample C-0 Zero hour mixed sludge faded in reactor as a methanogenic...
CCGTTGCCACTGGGCCGGGACCTTCACCGGGTCTGTGAGGGAGACCTCCACCAGTGGATTGTCCCTGTTGTGTTTCCATCGTGCCCAGCGCACCTGGAGGCCCGGCAGCGTGTGCAGCGTCCAGAGGTGTCAGGCCTGCGTCTCCTGCGGCAGGGGCTGTGAGATCGCCGGGGACCAGGCCGGTCTCATCCTTGCCAAAGAGAGGAGCAGGTCCGGCCTTCAGCCCGTCACGGGCAGGGGCTTCCTGTTCTCCATGCTCCTCCGTCACGGCAGCAGCGTCTGGTAGACCCTGTTCTGTCCCGGGAAGACCGGTTTCTTCTGCTGGACTCATCGTGTTCTTTATCATCTCTACCCCGGGTTCCGTTCCGGAAGGCTCCCCGGTATATCCCGTTTCTCCGGACTGCTCAACAGGTCCTCCTGTTATCTCCCCCTCTTCTGTTCCTGTACCGGTTCCCTGGTCAGGAATGGCTGACCCGGGGTGTTCCACTTCATCCCCTTCCGCAGCAGGACCTACCCCGGTGACGAGCAGGAGGATTGAGTCGCCCTCGTCCCTGTCTTTGGTGGGAGGAATCGGGAACAGGACCGCCCTGCACAGGACCGTGGTCCCTTCCCGTGAGATTTCCCCTTTTACCACCAATCCCCTCCCCTCCCCTGCTGCAGCAATGAGCGCATCGCATGTCCCGGTATCGAGAGGCAGGGACCGGAGGTCGATACTGCCCGGTCCTGCCCCGGGAGCGGAACCAGTCACAGACGAGGCGTGTTCGTTCGATGCGCAGATACTACCCTTCCCTGTGATGCGGAATGCCGGGACCGGAAACGAGGTGAGGATACTGTCAAGGAGGACCTCCGGGAGGGGGGTGAGGCGGTCCAGGGTAGAACGGGCCTCTGCCAGTTCCCCGGCAAGACGGGTGGTCTCCTGCAGCATCTCATCCCTTGCGGCCGCAAGAGCCCCGGCAACCCGCTCTTCGACCTGGGTAGGAGAGAAGAGTTCTTCCGCCCTTTGTGTGTCGTCCGGACCTGCCTCCTCCTCTTCCAGTACCAGGAGTGCGTAGGTGGTTTTCTCGGTTGAGGAGGTAAAGGGAATCAGGCGCCGGGTCATAGTCCCGGGGTGGTCTCCCAGTCCCTCCTTCCCTGGCACTGAAACGGCCTCCGATACTTCCTCGCAGGCGTCGAAGAGGCGGCTGCGGGTCTTGTCATCGAGTTGGATGCGGTCCGGCACACCGCTCGTTCCCAGGGGTGGTGCCACTACCCGGTACCTCTCCGAGTGTGCCAGCAAGGAACCTGTTTCATCAAGCACTGCCGCAGGATACGGGATGCGGGAGAACGCTTCAATAAGGGCCTTCTCCCGTTCCCTGGTCTCGTTCATTGCCGTCCAGAACCCCGAGAGGTGCTCTGACAAGGGTTGGTATTCTGTAGGGAGGGTGTCTTTGGAAGGCGGTGCCGTCCATTCCCCGGCTCCGATCCCCTGGAACCATTGGACGATGCCCTCGGGAACTGCCGGGACTGCCGGCAGGACGGTGTGGTCAGGAACCGGTTCGTGGGGGGTTTCTTCCCCAGGTGGCAGGTCCAGGAACAAGGCCTTTCTTCCCGGCCGGGGCGGGGGTGATGTCATGGCGTGGTCCTCTCCGGGCAGGGGTTCCACCGGGTTGTCCTGTTGTTCAGATCCATCTGGTCATCTCCTCTCCAATTCTGTCATATGCGCGGGCGGCCGCACACCATGGGGCGAATTTTGACAGGGGCATTCCTGCCAGCTGCGACGCTCGCACGTCGCGGCTCTCCGGGACTGAAAAGATGGTCGGGATGAATTTTGCAACCTCTTCGCGGAGGGATTCTTCCTCGGCGGTCTCTGCACCGTGCATGAGCGCGGTAATCCTGCGAAGTACGCCTCTCATGCCGCCTGTGTCTGAAAGATCATCCCAGCGGGTCAGGATTGCCATGTCCGGGTGGACCTCGCACCCCACCATCTCCCTGATATCGGTAAATATTGTGAGAAGGGTCCTGACCCCGTTGATTGAGAAGATCCCCCGGTCAAAGGTCACGACGACATGGTCTGATGCGATCAGCCCATTGATGACGAGCTGGCCCATGCTGGGAGGTGTATCGATCAGTATCACGTCGTATTGCCGACGCAACGGGGTGAGCGCAGCATCCAGGACATGGAACCTCCTCTCCCTGTGGTACAGTGCGGGTTCTGCACCGGCAAGATCGAGGTTTGCAGGGGCGAGGTCGATCCCGGAAGGTGTCGTCTGAATCACGTCCTTTAGCAAAACTGCCGGGAACCCCTCCACACCGCCGGCTATCACGTCATACATACCTCTCTCGACCGACGAGGGGTCGATACCGAGTCCTGCAGTGGCATTCGCCTGGGGATCGAGATCTACCAGGAGCACCGTCTTCTCCCTGGCCTGGAGGGCACCGGCACAGTTTATAGCAGAGGTGGTCTTGCCCGTCCCTCCCTTGTGGTGTGCAAACGTGATGGTGGTGATGCAGATCTCCCCTGTTCTGTCAACTGTGTTTCGCCTCCGTATAATAAAAGTGCTATGGGAAATGGCGATGGAAAAATATCCCCTGGCAGAGTGGAATTGAAAAAGAATTCACTTTGCACGGGCAGGAACTCCCGGCCTCTCAGTTCAATATATATATCAGGGGGATGTCGTAAAGAGTGTGTGATGGATGATGGCACTGCCACTCGATGACTTTCTGGTATATATCACGATTGGTGCCCTGATGTGCGGTATCGGGCTTATTGTTGGCTATTTCCTTACGATCCGGTACTATGCTGGGAGGTTTCTGGCAGTGGCCATTGAATGTTCGCAGCAGGACTCTCTTGTCCCGCTCATAACCGAGATGGAGCGCGAATCATGAAGGGGTGGACTGGATGATCGATCTCCCGGGTTACCTGGTTATATCCGTGGTCACTTTGTGTTTTGGATTCCTTGTGGGTTTCCAGCTGGCTCATATCCAGTACGTCCGCCGACTGGCAGGCCTGGCACGGCGCTGCGTAGAGACGGGGACACTCGCACCATTGCTCGTAGAACTTGGAAAAGAGAACCAGCCAGCGACCTGATACCATCGGTATGCTGTCTTTCCCGCTCTCCCCGGGATGGAACGGGCAATAATATGGTCCCCTCTACGAAATTGGGGTTGCCATTTCAATTGAAAGGGATGACAGTTTCCGAGTGTGTCCCCGGTTACGACGGGCCTGCCTCGTCGGTATCCATCAGGCGCCGGATACGTTCGCGACATCCGTCTGCCCTGCCGCAGAGGAGGCGCGGGTCAACCCGTATGGGTGTCATGTCCACTTCTTCCACCTTCTCTATTGCCCGTGCAACGTCAGGGTCGAGCTTCTTTGCCCTCTCCCAGCACTGCATCGCATCCTTATCCCGTCCAAGTCCTCCTGAAAGGGTTATTCCTTTGAATACCCATACATCGGCGTTATTGGGGACGATCTTCAGTGCCTTGTCATATTCCTGGACGGCCTCCTCGAACCTGCTCTGGTGTGCGAGGATGTCTCCGCTCAGCGTGTGAGCATCGGCTTTGTTGATGAGATCATCTTTTTTATTCCAGAATTGCCTGGGTTTCCCGTCTGTCAAGGGACCACCCCCGCGGTACCTCCCCCGTCTGGCTGGTGAGTATAAAAAAGCTTGTATCTGGCAACTGCGACGCGCCTGCATTCCCCGGCAGTAGGACCGGGTTTTCTCCCCCGCATCCGTGTGATGGTCACTATCACTGCGAATATGAACGGAGACAATCCATCCTTCATGGATATTCCATGACCAAGTTTGTCTGCCTGGAATGCAGGTATATCTACAACCCCGAGAAGGGAGACCCGAAGGGAGGAATACCTGCCGGTACTCCATTTGATAAGATCCCCCGGACCTGGCGGTGCCCCGAATGTGGCATATCCATCCAGAAGAAGGGAGTCTTTCGCCAGTGGAACGATTGAACCCGGGAACGATTGAACCCGGGAACGATTGAACCTGGGAACGATTGAACCTGGGAGCGATTGCGGGTAGGTCTGCTCCTGGTAAGGGTGGTGGGAGTCATCCCCCGTCATGCCTCGCTTCACCCTGGTTTTTCCTGGCACAACCCAATGCCCGGGCCCCCTCCACCCGCGCCAGTCTCCCTGGTCTCCTCTTTACCATGGCTGATCGGTTCCACAAGCTCATTGCGGTATCCTGTCGCCGACGTTGGTATTTTCACTCTCCATTCCCCGGTCCTGCCCCTTTGGTATGCCAGTCGCGGTTTATACCCTGTGAAGGAAACCTTATGTAGGACCCTGCGAAACGTCCTCTTATGGTCGGGCGAAATGCATTCAGCGCTCTTATCATCCTTGTTGTCCTGGCGCTTGTCATGTCCGGTTGTGTAACTCCCCCGAAATCGCAACAGGGAGCATCCGGTAGTGAATCATCCCCGGGTGCCCAGCAGGGAGTATCCGGCAGTGGCTCTTCCCCTACAGGGCAACCGGGTTCCTCGACTGAAGGCACCTCCGCTGTGAATATGGATGCGAATAGAACTGCAACGCCCGTTCCCGATGATACCCGGTTCCTGGTTCCCGTCACCCCCCCGGGAAAGACGGGTTCTTCCCGCCTGTACCCGGTGACCCCTGAAATTACCCAGATCATCTGGAACGAGACGGTAATCTACAACAACACCATCAGGTTCCAGTTCACGGATCTGGCTTATGAATACCTGCTCACCAACCCTCCTCTCTTCATTGCGATGACGATCGATCCTGCCCGTGAAGAACGGACAAAATGGATTATCAACCGGACGGCTTCGCGGGAAGAAGAGAATATCACCGTCATCCAGGACAAACCCCAGACCTGGTTCGAGATCAAGATCACGAATAAAGATACCGGGGAAGTCGTGAAATCTGACGGGTATGGCGGAGTATACAGCTCCGAACTCAGGAAATCTCTCACGGTCAGCAGCGGTGGCAAATACCTTATCGAGATGAATGGGAACAATGTCCTGGTGAACATCACGATGAAGGTCCGTGAACCTGCAGGGGCATGAGCACCTGCTGCTAATCCCTCTCCCCGGGGAAACCCCGTCTCATGGTGGAAAACACCTCCCCTGCCGGAAAAGTCAATTCCCTGCCGGAAACCACTAACGCTGCGGGAATAACCCCTCTCCTGGCGGAGTAAAACCACCTGCTTCCTTTTCAACGCCCCATGCAGAAAAGCCGACAACCGCGGATGCGGTATTCATATTAACCGCCTGTGACCGTTCCGCGGTCGGGAATAAAGGGTGACCTACAAAATCATCAGAACAGAAATACGTCATTCCCATGTATCCCGAGGGTCGCCAGCCTGAATACTGCCGCCTATGGGCCATGTCGCCTCCCTGTTCTCACCTGTCCGGGGACCTGCCCGGCATTCATCCGGAATGCATGACGCCTGGCAGTCCGCACGATGAACCGGTTCTGTAGTGGGATCAGCCACTGCCCGCGTAGCCATTGAGCCGTTCGAGGTCCTCGATTTTGTTGATATTGGTAAAAGTCCTGAGATCTGGATCAATCCGGCGGATTTCCTCCATGGGAACGAACCTTGTATTGAGACGGTGCACGACATCACGCAACGAGAAATGGGCCGGGTCCTCGAGCTCGGCAAGGAGTGGGCGGGCCCGGTACACTGCGTGTAGCGGTTCAATCATACCGGGCTGCCACTCGGGGATGGCGGCATCATACGATCCCAGCCTGGAGAAGAGGTGCGTGACAACCCTGCCATCAACGCAGGGCATATCGCATGCACAGACGAAGAACGACTCCCCCTTCACCCCGCGGACACCTGCATGGAGGCCACCGATGGGTCCAATCCCCTGGCGGATGTCGGTCACGCAATGGATCCCCGGGAGGTGACCGAACCGTTCGCACTGTGCGGGATCGCGGGCGACGAGGACGATATCCCCGGTGATCGGGCGGAGTGTCCGGATGAGCCGTTCAATAAAGGTCATTCCGTCCAGGCGGAAGAAATACTTCTCCAGTCCATTCACCCGCCGCGCCGCACCCCCGACGAGGATCACCGCCGAGTGAAGGCCTGTGCCTGAGATCACCATGACCGCCTTTGAACGGGATAAAGGACTACCTGTGGCGCCCTGGTATTCTTACGTGGTAATCCATCAGGGGCGTTCCGTTTGGATCTGTGCGTACCCCGCAGATACACGGTCGGTGGCAGAAGGGGGTCGCTGCACGGGGTGCCAGTTATACTCGTCATGTCCTGCCCGGTTCTCACTGTTATCTCCCTCTTCTCTCATCTCTCTTATGGAACCTGTTCCCTCCCTGTTCAAGGGCGATGAGGGCCTGCTTAAGAGAGATGTCAGGGGAGAAGCCACCGATACCATTAGCCGCTACGACCCGGTGACAGGGTATCAGGACCGGCGTGGGGTTCAGGCGCATTACGGCCCCCACCGCACGCGGCGCAGTCCCGGCCCGGCGGGCTATCTCCCCGTACGTCACGGTCGATCCATACGGGACCTGGGTAACCTCCTGGTAAACCCGTCCGGCAACACCACTGCGGGTGAGTGCGTCGCTTCGGAGAGGAAAGAGATCGGTGATGGTTCCTGCGAAGTAGCGCGAGACTTCGAGGGGTACCGGCCCGGGTAGGGGCGAACGGGAGAACCGGGTGCGAAATACAATATCCGCATTCCAGTATACGTGGAGAAACCAGAGACCGAACCTACAGGACCCGGAGTTCATCGCCATGACCGGATCATCTCGGAAAACCGGGCCAGGTCGCAGGGCACCATCTCCTCCGCGATCCATGACGGGAGTCCACGCCGTGTACGCTCTTCAAGAAACCGCTCATCGCCGAAGACGAGGATGCCCCTGTCCTCGGGAGAGCGGAGGACCCTGCCGAGTGCCTGCTGTGAACGGTGTATTGCCGGAAGTGTATATGAGAGGAACTCTCCGTCAGGGCCGAACCGGTGCGTGTAGTAATCGATGACCATGCGACGGACCCTGTTGAACGGGGCAAGGGGGAGCCCCACCACCATTGCACCGGACAGGAGGTCTCCCCTGTAGTCAAGCCCTTCACTCCATTTTCCGCCGCAGACTGCGAACAGGATGCCGGAACGCCCGCCGCCGGGAAGGGAGAGGAAGTGACGGAGGAGATCTGCAGCGTCCCTGCTGTCGCGGGGTTCGCAAATCACCTCCTTTCCCTGGATCTTCCCGCCTGCGATACCCGCGAAGCGTTCGAGTATCTGGTAGGACGGGAAATAGACCGCGAGGTTGCCGCGTGCACCTGCAAAGGCCTTTATATAGGCTGCAATCCGCTCTTCGTTTGCACGGTCCTGGCGCTTGCGGTACGCGGTCGTAATGTCACGCGTACAGAGGACAAGCCTGTTTTCAGGAGGGAACGTGTTCGGGAGGGTGAGGGTTGTCGTGGGAAGATCACCGAAATAGAGCCGGCGGTAGCTCTCCACCGGGGTGAGGGTCCCTGAAATAAGGGCCGTGGCATGGTGGGCTGACGCGATCTCGCGAAGCGCGGGTGAAGGGTCGATATTCCGGGCCTCGAGGGCAAGAACCCCGTTCTCCTGGCGGTATACGGTGAGGTAGGACGGATCATCAGAAGAACTGGCAATCTGGAAAAGGAACCTGGTGAGTCTTTCAACTGCTGATTCACGGTACTCTCCGGCACGGGTATTCTGCTCGTGGATATATTCGGCAATTACCATCGCATCTTCGACGATGGCATCCATGTCCCGGTAGAGTGACCCGCGGACGACCATCCGGTCGAATATGGCCGGATCGAACCAGTCCTCCGCTTCTGGCGAGTTTCGGAGGCCTGCGAGGAACGCTGAGATCCGCGGGATGACATGGCGGATCGCTTCTGCCCCGCGCTTCTTCCCAGCGAGCCCGGAGAGCTCCCGGGACGCCGCCTCCAGGTCCTCCTCCGCGAGGCTGATACTCTGGATCGATTCCACCGATTCCCCGCAGTTGTGCGCTTCATCGATGAGGAGGATGACCTGGGAGGCTTCAAGCCCGAGGTTCTCGTAGAGCTGGTCCCTGATCTCGCGTGAGAAGACGTGGTGGTGGTTCAGGACCGTGATGTCCGCTGGGGTAGCGGCCGCGAGGAGAACCTCATACGGGCAGAGAGGGTCGCAGAACGCGGTGAGCCGGGAGGGTGGCACAGGGTCATGGAGGAGGCGGGCAGCCTTTGCTTTCAGGACCGGTGACGGGATGATCCGGGCAGGACCGCTGTCTGAAGGGGAGACGATGCGGGAATGAATGAAATAGGGGCAGATAACCGGGTTATCGCGGTCCATCATCCGGATCTGCCGTTTAATCACGGGATCTGAACCCGGGTCGCGTGAGCCGGCATCGGCACGGTTCCTTATCAGTGACGTGGAGAGGCTCTTGAGCGCTTCGCAGCGGCGGTATGTATCGCCTCTCCCACCCATGGGGCAGAGTGAGCCTTTCCCGATCAGGTAGGAATAGGTCAGGTCAGGTCTCTTCTGCCGTATGAGTTCCAGTTCACGAAGAAAGACACCCAGCTGGCTGACGGTCCTGACCGCGATGAGGATCTTACGCCCTTCCTTTCCGGCCAGGAGTGCGGCAGCAACGCTCGACTTGCCACTCCCGGTCGGGGCGTCCACGAGGAGGAGGCCCCCTTCCCGGGCGCAACTGGCAGCGACCTCCAGCATACGCTGCTGGTGTGGCCGGAATGAAGGATACGGGAACCACGCGTCGAGGGGCGTCATTCCCTCTATGGTGGGTTGCCGGGCCTCATTATGGGTTGTACGCTCTTTGCCGTGCGGCCGGCATCGGAATTCCCCCGGTGTCGCGAAAACCAGGTGATGATAAGGCAGTTTTATGGATGTGGGGGCATGAATGGGCAGGACTTGCGGGAACCGGCTGGTATAGTATCCGCAGACCCCTCAACAAGGTATCCGCAGACCCTTCAACAAGGTATCCGCAGACCCTTCAACAAGGTATCCGCAGACCCTTCAACAAGGTATCAGCGGGCCATTCGGCATGGTATCAGCAGCCGTTCGCTCATCTGGTCCTGGACCGGGGCAGGAATGCTGCAACACCCCTGTGACCGGAGGCCGGACCTGGCCGGTGCGGCATGGGATTTATTGCGATTCGGGCTAATCTGGTACCATGGCTGTCCATCCCATCGAGTTCCGATACGGCAGTGCTGATATGAGAGGTGTGTGGGGGGAAGAGAACCGGTTCAACTGTATCGTTCGTGCGGAAGTTGCCCTGGCCGGGGCATGTGCGTCATATGGCCTAGTCCCGCGTGAAGCAGCCGAACGAATCGCGCAGTCTGCGAAGGATGCCTCACTCTCCCGGGCAAAGGAGATCGAGTCCCTCATCCATCATGACATGATGGCGATTGTGAAGGCCATTACGGAAGTCTGCGGTGATGCCGGCGGGTGGGTCCACTATGGCGCCACGTCCAATGACATCCTCGACACCGCGACCGGGCTCCAGCTGAAGGAGGCCGTTGCGATCTTCCAGTCTGAACTTCATAAGCTCGTTGTGGTCCTCCTGGACCGGGCTATGGAGACCCGGACCCTCGTCTGCGCGGGGAGGACCCACGGGCAGATCGGCGTTCCCACGACATATGGCCTCCGCTTCGCGATATGGGCGAGTGAAATAGCCCGGCACATCGAGCGCCTCTCCCAGCTCACACCCCGTGTGGCCGTTGGCCAGCTCACCGGAGCGGTCGGGACCCAGGCGGCACTTGGACCACGTGGTATTGAGGTACAGGCCGCAATGATGAAGTCACTCGGCCTTGTCCCGGTGGATGTATCCAACCAGGTAATCTCGCGTGACCGGTATGCCGAGTATTTCATGTTTCTTGCCGGGCTTGCGACGACACTTGACAAGATCGGGGTGGAGATACGCTCGCTGCAGCGCAGCGAGATCGCGGAGGTCGAAGAGAAGTTCGGGGAGGGGCAGGTCGGTTCGAGCACGATGCCGCATAAACGCAATCCCATCAGGAGCGAACAGGTATGCGGTCTTGCACGGGTTGTCCGTTCATCGGTGGAGCCGGCCCTCCAGAACAATACCCTCTGGGATGAGCGGGACCTCACCAACTCGTCCTGTGAACGGGTCCTCTTTCCCGAGGCATCGATCCTTGCCGATCACATCCTCCGGCTGATGACTTCTGTCCTCAGGGACCTCCGGATCCGCCCTGATAATATCAGGCGGAACCTGGACCTGATGATGGGTGTCAACATGGCGGAATCGGTCATGATGGCCCTTGCATCGCGGGGGATCTCGCGCCAGGACGCCCATGAAATGGTCCGTGTCGCGAGTATGCAGGCACTCGCCGAACGAAAGCCCCTTGTCGGGATACTCTCGGGTAACCCGGATGTTGTGAGCCGGATCAGCGTAGGGGAACTTGCGGATCTTATTGACCCGGTGAAATATCTCGGAACAGCCGTGGCCCAGGTGGAGAGGCTCAACAGGGTCCTCTCGCCCTTGCGCCAGGGAACTGGACGGGAGATCCCCTGACACTTCCTGGTATGTGAGGTGTTCCCTGGTGCAGTCCTTCAAAACCACCGGAGTTGCACGGGATCTCTGCTCTGCCACCATCTTTCGTGAGGTATCAGAAGAATCCCGCCCCCTCTCTCCGGTCTTTCCGGATGTCGGGTGGGATTCTTGTTGTCCCGGGAACTCTTAATGAACGCATGGGAGAATGTGCGAACATCCTTCTACCTCGTGCCCGGGAACTAGAGGTGGGAATCGGGCAACGCAGTGCCGCGTCAACCGTCCTGGTCCATGCCAGGGTACAAGGGAGACCTGCCAGGCACTCAAAACGCGGGGGCGGGCCCGCGTCCTGTCTCCATGCCTGGTCAACCGGGGTTGACAGGTCCATACGCCGCCCGGGGAACAGAAGTCTATACGCCCGGGGAACAGGAATGTGACCGCTGCCGAAATAACCACGTGGTTTCCTTTACACGACATACGCATTCAGGATGAAAACCCCGGGTGCAGTTTCCAGAATAACAGCCCATGAGCGTTCCGCCATCGAGCAGGAACCCTGAAATCCATTTGTTGGAACCGTCCATGATCACCATGTGGGTGGGAATACACCACGACAGGAACTATTATCGCCCCTATGCGGTCTGATATGGATAAGAGTAGAGTCCAGGTGATGATACCGTACCCTGAAGGGATGTTCGGTTTCACTGTCCGGTTCAGGTCAGGGAGAGGGACCGGCTGCATCTTGCGGGGGCTCTCTGTTCTTCCACCCCCATTCCATACCCACGTGCGATGAACCCGGTTGCCCGGGAGGGCGCCCCGGCAGGTGGGCGCGGTGACTGAACCGGTATGCAGGAAACGACCCCGGTTCTGTCTTACCCCGAGAAACGGCGGGGAGGGGGAACGACACCATTGAAAGCATGGAGTGGATGGCCAGGAATGAGCCGGAGTCCTGCCGTTTCGGCAGCGTGAACCGTTACCTGGAAATGGTTACCTGAAAAACGTTGCCTGGAAAAAAGGGGTGTAACGTGCCCTACTCTTCAGGGGTGTCCTTCGGACGGAGGAATACTTCCTTGAGGACGATCTCGCGGAGATCGGGGATGGCATCAAATGCTTCGCTCACGATCCGGCTGCGCCAGAGCATCCAGCGGCGGTCAAAGACGATGCCGGGGGGGAGATTGATCGTGGCGACCCCGTCTTCCATCTGTACTTCGAGATCCCTGCCTGCATAGAGCCGGATGAGGCCCAGGAGTTTCTTCTCTGGTGCCTCGATGATGTCCTCGATAGTGTAGGCATAGTGGAGCGTCTTGCCGGCGAGCGGGTGGTTGAAATCGACCACGACCCTGCCTCCGACAACATCAACGACGACCCCTTCTCCTATCTCCTGGTCCCTGACTGGCATCCCTTTAAACGGCTTTTCTTTAAAAGAGGATTTTGGAAGGGACCTGACTCGGTCCGGGTCCCTCTGGCCGAAGGCCTTCTCTGGCGGCACTTCGAGGTCACCCTGGTAGCCGACCTCCTTTCCCTCGAGGTCATCATCGAGCCCGACAATGACGTGCCGGCCTCCCACCCGGATGACAAAAGGACCGTAAGCCGCTTTCTCGGAATGGATTCCTTCTTCTTCTGCCCGCTGTTCGTCTGTTGTATCAAAAACTATGCCTGCGCTGTCGCCTGTATAATTGAGGCTGATGAAATCGCCTTTTGTTACGGGCATTCAAACACCTGTGTCTATATACTGTCGCGATGCAGATAGATTAAACCTGTGTCCATCCATGCTTGAAATTGAGGTTAAAATCCGTTTCAGTGACCTGGAAATACCCCGTTCCCGCCTTGTCGCCCTTGGAGCACAATGTTTTGGCACTGTTACCGAGCGGGATGTATATTACAATGCCCCTCACCGCGATTTTGCACAGACAGACGAAGCGCTCAGGGTGCGGTACAGTGGTGGAAGGGATGGCGTGCTGACCTACAAGGGGGCAAAGTTGAAGGGGACAACCGTGAAAGCCCGCGAGGAGCATGCGTGCAGGCTGGATGATGGCAGTGCAATGGAATCCATCCTCTCGTCCCTCGGTTTTCCGCCTGTCGCAACGGTTGGTAAACAGAGGGAGAACTACCTGTATAAAGGGGCTTTCATCTCCCTTGATACCGTTGCCGGCCTCGGGACCTTCGTCGAGATCGAAGTTCCTGGAAAAGATCTTCACGATGCAGAGTTGCGCATCCGCGAGATAGAAGAAGATATTGGGGCGGGAGAGGGTACGCCCGTCTCAGAATCGTACCTTGAGCTGGTCCTCGCTACACGGCGAGGAGTTCAATCCTGATATCCTTCGGGGTATCCCCAAAGTGGATCATTGCGCATTCCCCCACCGCGGCGGTACCGGGGTTGACAATCTTCACACCGTCCACCTCGGTTATCCCCCGCGCCTCGTGGATGTGGGCGCAGCACACAAGGTCAAACTTGTCCATGTGCTTGCGGAGGCTGGAACTCCCCACGTGGTTCCCCCCGATGAAGTCAAGCGTTCCGAGCGGAGGTGCATGGGTGATCAGTACTTTGTGGAGCGCGTTATCCATCCCGGCAACCACCTGGTGGAGGATGTCGTCAATCTGCTTGTCGGTCATCTCAAACGGGGTATTGAACGGGGTTGGATTGGACCCGCCGATCCCTGCGAGGGTATACCGCCCGAGATTGATATGGGATGCGTGCAGACTGACACAGTCTGATTTCTCGAGCACAGGGAGGATCTCCCTTGGATCACAGTTCCCAGGGACTGCAAAACACGGCACATCGATCCGTTCCAGGACGGGAACGACATCTTCTGCCGGTCCCATATTGGTAAGGTCACCGGCGATGAACACGGCATCGGGGCTCAAATCCATGAATGAGTCCATTTTGCCGTATTGGCCGTGGAGATCCGCCAGGAGCAGCACGTCCTTCATGCCTGTACACTTCGAATGTTCCCTACAAAACCTTATCCATACTGAAGGACCATCGGCCGGTCAGTTTACCGGATAATGCCAGCGATCCTAGTGCATTCGCAACCGAGGGAGTGATCTGCCCCATTGCAGCGCGTGCAAATGCCGTCCCGGGGAGAGGAGTGAACCGGTGCACGTGTACGCACCCGGAATGGCATATCTCGCGTATCAGTGAGAGGGTTGCCTCCTGGTCATCAGGGGTCTCTCCTGGGAGACCCAGGATGAAGTCAACGACCGGGATGAGGCCTCCGTCCCGGCAGTGGTCTACCGCGGCGATGACCTGGCTGGTATCATGTCCGCGGCCGATGGCAGAGAGGACCCTGTCGCTCCCTGATTGCGCACCAAAATGAAGCCGCGTGTTGGCACAGTACCGGCGGATGAGATCAATACTATCACCGGTCACGAACTCCGGGCGGACCTCGCTTGGAAAGGTGCCGAAATAAATTCTTGGGTTCCGAAGGGAACGAAGGAGCAGTTCGACCTTGGATAAGCGCATGGTCCGCCCGTCTGACCCATATGCCATGGCATTTGGTGAGAGAAACCGTGCGTCGCGGTAACGTGCTGCGTATTCCACGACCTGGTCGACAGGGCGGTGCCGCATATGGCACCCGAAGAGGGAGGGTGTCTGGCAGTACCCGCAGTGGTGCGGGCATCCGCGGGTGATCTCCACGAACCCCGGTCTCTCCCCGAACGGCGGGTACGCCGGCAGGTAGACCGTGTGGTCAGGGACTGCCGGGTGACCGGTTGTGGCAACACCGGTGGGAATGTGCCCTGTCCCGTTGTATATGGATGCCAGCAGGGAAGGGAGGGTGAACTCCCCTTCACCGACGACCACGTAGTCAGCGACCTCCAGGACTTCTCCCGGGCAGGCAGACGGATGTGGCCCTCCTGCGATCGTGATTGCCGGGGCGGTTCGGATCTCATCGCGGTACCGTGGATATGTCGTTGAGTTCAGGCTGTAGCACGTGACCAGTCCGGTGGGGAAATCCCGTTCCACCAGACGAAAACCTGCCTCCATGCAGGCTGCGCTCAGGACCGCAAACGTGT
>LAHU01000837.1_pt1 | contig 14355 bp, 18 predicted proteins | sample 329631 | NCBI WGS metagenome assembly LAHU01 (sample SAMN03275698, study PRJNA271635) | activated sludge metagenome | isolation source: sample C-0 Zero hour mixed sludge faded in reactor as a methanogenic...
TGGATACTTCTTCGTTGGTAGGTCTTCCAGCGGAAGACCTCAGTATTAGAGTTACTGAAATATTAAAAGAAGAAGCCAAGCAAACCATGGCCAAAGTAGAAGAATTGGTTGAAGAATTTAAGAAAGAGAAAGGCCTAAATAAGGATATTAAATTAATTAAAGAAATTAAAGAAGGATCACCTGCAGATATCATATTGAAAACCGTAGAAGATGAAGGGGTGGATCTCATTGTAATGGGAACCTCTGGAAAGCATGGTTTAGATAGATTTTTACTGGGAAGTGTAACAGAAAAGGTGGTAAGATCAGCTAATTGTCCTGTTTTGGCTGTACATTAAACTTTATTTTTTTAAAGATTATTTTTAATTAAGGACTGGAGTATCAAAATGCTAGTAAAAGATATAATGACAGAGAACGTATATCACATTCAGGTTCCTGGAAATCGAGCTAATGCAATGGAACTAATGAGAAAAAAGAATGTATCAGGGTTACCCGTAGTAAAAACCAGTACTAAAAAGCTGGTTGGAATTATTAGTCGATCAGATCTTATTAAAAATCCTGATGAAGAACAAATAGCACTTATCATGACTCGAGATATTATAACAGTGGATCCCAATGATAACATCAAAGACGCAGTAGAAAAGATGCTTAAATATAATATTAGAAGGGTACCTGTAGTTGAAGATGATGAACTCGTGGGACTGATAACTGCATCTGATATAATAAATAAAGCCCTGTGGAAAATGGATATCACAGATCCAGTGGAAAACTTCATGATAAAAAGTATGCCCACCACATGGGAAAGAACCCCATTAAATATAGCATTTGAAGTAATGAGATACTTCGGTCTTAAAGTTCTTCTAGCACTCAACAAGGACGGTAAATTAACCGGAATATTAACTGAAACAGACTTTATAGCAGAAGGTGAAATAATATCAGAAAGGACTGTTCACAACACCTCGGTAGGTACCGAGGGAGATAAATGGTCGTGGGACAGCACAAATGTACTTTATGTCATTAAAAATCGTCTTAAATTTTCAGATAAAGAAGTTAAAGATGTTGCAGCAACTGATCTGGTTATTGTAACCACCAAAACTTCGGTTAAAGAATGCTCCAATAAGATGAGACAGAAAAAGATAGAACAAGTACCAGTTATAAATGTTGAAGGCGAACTGGTGGGATTGGTAAGAACTACCGATTTAATTAAAGCACTAAGCGATTAACATGTCTGAAACTCCAAGTTCTGAAAGTATGTCTGATATATCCCAATCCAGTACATCTGATACGGATTTACAGGAAATTCCGAAGCCAATTTTGAAGATTAAGTCCCGTGATGGGGACATAAATATAATTGGCAAATATAAGGGTGAAGTATCCATAAAGCCCATAAATTTGAAGTTCATCATGGCCAATTTATGGTGGGAAAAATCTCCTGAACTGGAGACCTTCTTCAATGTTATGGAATTAACCATTAAAAGAGCGTTAAGAGAAGTCTATCCCCATCACAAACTTTCAATTGACTATCGTTACTGTGCAAATGATCAGCTGGAAGAGGCATCAGAAATAGTGGTGCAGATAGATGATCTTAAAGCTGATGATACTGAAGTGAAAGTAGAAGGAGATAGCATAATACTAATGGGAAAAGATGATCGTGGATTTTTTAAGAAAATCACGAGCTTCCGCCGTAAAGTAGTTGAAGAAGTACATAAAGAGATTTAAACCACCCCACCATCTTTAATATTTATTTTTACTTTTTAATTTTAATTGAATTTACAGATATCATGAACAAATCAGCAATAATCATATTAATTATCTTCTTGTTAGTAGGTTATATGTTCATCGAACCCTATTGGGTGGAAACTAAGGAGATCACCATTGAATCTGACCAGATACCTCCCAATTTTCATGGTAAAAAAATTGTATTTTTGTGTGATATCCATGCCGGCCCATACTATAGACAGGAAAGGTTAGACAATATGGTGAGCCAGGTAAACGCCATGAATCCAGATCTGGTTTTACTAGGAGGAGATTATGTGAGTGGCGAAGACACCCACATAAATTCTACCATCACTTCATTATCCAAACTGAACGCACCATTAGGTGTCTATGCTGTGCTTGGAAATTCTGACCCACAGCATTATTCATGGGAGGCATTAAAAAATTCAGCGACAATCAATGATATTGGTAATCTAGGTGATTGGGTTGGAAACAACGAAGGCAGAATAAGGATAGGTGGAATTGGAGCAGAAAATGACCGACAGAGTCCTGAAGTTGCAATAGGCAATGCAGGTACCGATGATTTTGTTATTTTGTTGAAACATGAACCAGATTATTTTTCAGAATTAGATAAATCCAGAGTGGATTTGGTTCTATCTGGACATACTCACGGTGGACAGATGACATTCTTCGGTATCTGGACACCTGTACTCCCTGAAAATGGAAAAAAATACGCGTCCGGTGTATTCAAGGAGGATAACAGTAGATTAATTGTAAGTAATGGGATCGGCACCACAGGACTCCCTATGAGATTCTTTGCTCGCCCTCAGATCATCGTGATCAATCTTGAAAGAAAGTAGATTTTAAAAATAAAATAATTAGGTTATCATTATGAAAAATAATTTACTTAAATAACTCTCCTTATAAGTGGTAATAATTTCATCATTAATTGCTGGGCAGTATCCTTATCATTAACCCGTCTAGCTACGATTTTACCTTTTTTAAAGATGGTAATATTACATTCATCCAGTTCTACCATGGCCACACCCATCTTGGTTGAACATTTAACTTTCCCTAAGTTTTCCAGTTCATTGCAGGTTTCCTGGATGTCGATCAGATAGGGGAGCTCTGTTTCAAACATTATTTTATCCGCCTCATCCCTGCAGGGCTTATAGAGAACCAGTTCTTTACTGGAAGCACCATATGCTGTTACATCGAGTAAAATTTTCCTAAACCCTACAGCATTGAGTTCAGAGTTTATATGATTTAAAATGGATATGTTTAAGAGTTTATCTACATCAGATATTTCAATACACGCTTCTCCATCGTCTTCCCTCACCCTGACTACTTCTAGACCCGTGATGTTTTGGATCAGGAACTCTGCATATTCGATCCTGTTGATCTTCTTAGTGGTGAGTTCTGTACCAGTTGGAATTCTGGTTGCGTAACAGGTTGTTGACTGAGAATAATCCAGATTTAAATCTTTCAGTATTTGCCTAACTTCATCTGCTGTAATTCCAGCGTATATCAGGGGTGTTAATACATTTTTTTCGTAATTCACCATGATTCCTGGACGATCTTCTAATAAATCACTTATGTTGGTGCCGTCAGCGATTGATTGGAAACCATTTTCCTTTGCATACTTTTCCAGTAAAGTGTACATCCTATTTCTACAGATGTAACATCTTTGTTTGGAATTAGATCTAAATAACTCGTCTTTTAAGAAGTTCTCTGTTAACACTTCATGTGGTATTCCTATTTCTCCTGCAATTTTGCGAGCTTTTTCAATGAAGTTTTTTGGTTGAACTCCATTATCAAATGTAACTGCTACAGCTTCAGAGGCTGATTTATAGGCTAGTTTGGCCAGCAACGTGCTGTCGGCCCCTCCAGAGAAAGCTACCACTACCTTCTTATCCCTCAGGCAGTTCCTTACTTTGTCCAGTTTCTGTTCCAATTCCAAGATGATCAGTCCACTTCACCATCTACACTCAAATAGTTTGTTCATCCAATAAATTCTCTTTTATGTACTTTAAAACTAAGAGTGCATCTTCCCTCTTGATATCAATTCCTTTTTCATCAATATAATCCATTAAAATATCTTTTTTATTTGAATCAAGCCCTGATTTCATTATAACTGATTTATAGGTCCTTTTAGGGTAGAATATCCTTTTGGCTGTAGTGTTCAGTTCATCTAAATCTTCTGTGGATATGATGCCTTTTTTGCAGGCCATTTTGAAGTTGTAGTTCATGGTGATAAGTGCTTCTGAGTGTTGTTCTCCTGTTTCGGGGTTAAATATCAGGGCCACATCATCATCTGATTCTATTTGGCCAGTTTTATATGCTTTAAAAACCCTTCCCACACCAATCATTCCCATATCTTCCAGCTCTGCTGATCTTAGAGCGCCCATACTGGCACCACCCACTACTATGATGCCCTGTTCAATGGCTTCCATAATCTCTCGGTGGGAAACTGCTGGTTGCTGATGAAAAACCCCATCAATTATGCCTATTATAACCGGATGATCATTTATAGCCTTAGCAACATCACCCCGGCCCACAGGAGGTCTGTAATCTGCCTTTAAGATCTTTTGTGCTTCTTCATGACTTAAAGAAGGGCCGGTGAAGATTATGATCCTGTTTTTTTCCAAAAATTCACACCCGAAGTCTTCTGTATTTGAATTCAATCTAATGGAAAAATAATTTTTTGATCCAAATGAGAGATCAATTGGTCAAAGAAAGTCAGAACCAGCCACTTCCTGATGCAGCCTTTTTAAACGGTTTAAAGAGGGATGTTCTGCCCCTAGACGTTTTTTCCATTTCTTAAGAACAAAGTTCAAGCCCACCTCTTCCTGGTTATGAACCAGGTTATCGGCATGGGCCACGATCTTCTCTTCCAGGGTCCGGGGAGTGTAATCTTTAGGAGGTAAACCTAACTCCAGGGCTTCCTGGGGGGGTATTCCTGCCCCAATATGCCTTTCAACTATTCGAGTAAGTTCAGGAGAAAACTCCATTTTTTCCAGTATTTTAGCACCTACAATGGCATGATAAATGTCGTTGGATTGACATCGGCCCACATCATGCAGTAGTGCACCGTTTTTTATAAGATCCATATCTACCTGTGGTGAAAAATTTCTGGCCAGAGTAAGTGCTCTTTTTTCAACCACTTGGCAATGTTTAATAACTTCTTCAGGGCAGTCAAGTTTTTCATAAATGTCAAAAATCAAATGGACGCCCTCAAGCAGTTTAGATTTTAAAAGTAGATTTAATTTTTAACTTATTTTTTCCTTCAGTTCTTTTAATTCCATGATGATTTTAGAGTTGTCATGGAATTCCAATTTAGATCCACAATCCGGACAGATGAAGTTATTCTCAGAGGCCTCTTCAAAGTTGTAGCGGCAATTGTTACTGCAGATGAAGAACATATTATCTTCTTCATACTCCAGTGATTCATTAATTTCGCGGGAGTAGTTTTCACATTTTTTATTAATGATTTCAGAGATTTTTTCTTCCTCAAATTTCCAGTTATAAGTGTACCACTGGGTTTCAGGATCTTTACTACGCTTATAACTGGCTGCTCCAGCATCATATAATTTGTATAAAATCCTGCGGACAATGTTGAGCCTTATTTCAGTTTTTTCTGCAATTTCTTCATCGGTGGTTTTGCCAGATAATAAACACTGAATAATCGGGATGCTGTTTTCCTCATCAGCAGTGATGCCCGTGATAATTTCCTGCACAGTGTAGTCGTTTAGCATTTCGGTCACTCCTTCATCTTCAGGATGGTTTAGAATTCCTTGAATTATAAGATCATTGAGCTTGAGCATTTATAAGTCCTCCTAAGGCGAGATAGGGCTCTTATGTATTCTATACTCTCATTATGAATCCCTTCAAATTCAAGCCCTTATAATAATCGCCTAAATCTTACAGGTCAAACCTGCTAGCCATTAAATAGGCCTAAATACATGTTTCTGAAGTTAAATATTTTGCCTTCATAAAGAGAAACACAATTTATATAAATTTAAGGCTTTATTCTATTGAGGGGGTTAAAAAACACCTTCCTGTAGTACACCTATATATTGACATATTACTATTTAAATTTTGTTGAATTAATGCAGTAAATATAAGGGGTTTAAGAAGTTCTAGAGGATTCTTACAATAACAGCAGGAGTGTGGGGGATGGAATCCAGCATATCAACTGTTACACCCGAAAAGCCCTCCTCAAAGGTTCGGGTCATGTCATAAATCGTTTCCATATTTATTTCATTCTCTTTTTGACACTCCTCAGCCATTAAAGCTACTTCCAGAATCTTTTCAAGGCCCATGGCCCTGGAAACAGCTAAAGGAGTGGGCCCCTGAATAGTTCCAATCCGTCCCAATAAATAAGCAAAAATACCCAAATTACTCCTTATTTGCGATACAGCATATGGTAAGGATGTAAAATTAATTCCAGCAAACCTATAAGTTGCATCAGTATCTATAACGATTACAGTAACTTTTTTACCAGTTCTAGAGTAAATTTTGGAACTGATATCCTCCACTACTTTCTCAGGTTGTTCCGGGAGCAAAGATACATATGTTTCAGGAGCATTACTCAGATCGACACCAGCTTCTGATGCAGGTTTAAGGGCATGTCTCCATCCGTAATATCTTAAAATAAACTCTTTATGAGATCGAGCCTCTGCGGGGAGTCTTTTAAGGTTCCTAACTGACCTTTTTTTTACACCGAATAATCGGCCCAGAATGTAACCCCATAGATACTTAGACCACCAATCTGCCAGTAGGTAAGCTGCCCAGGACGGTTTGAACTGTGATTCATCCACGATTCTTCCCTGGGATATGGCGATGGGTGTTTCCGAAATTACCAAAAAATCATTATTTTCCACGTTATCTTCTAATGCGTCGATGATTATATCATAAGACTGGCTGGGTTTGATATAGTTGGTACGAACAGGAATAGTCTTATACGATTTTTGGGGGATCTGAAAAGCTGTTTTCATGGCTGAACCGGATCTAAGTTTAAAATTAATCATCCTTTAATGGGAGGTGCCCAAACTTTGAGATCTATTCCCTCAATAACTGCTTTACGGCCCTCCAGTTGTACCACCACTCCCGAGTGAACCTTCTGCATCATGCAGTGGAATGGGAGAAATCGGACGGTTTCTCCCACGGCAGGAAGTTTTCCTTCGATGATACCTTCAAAACCACCCACCATACAGACGCCCACTTCCTTATAGGGGAAATCGACTTGGGGGTTGACCCTGTGACAGGGCCCCACCAGGTGTACGGTTATGAGTCCATGGTTTTCATCCAGTATTTCGCCAAAATGAATGATGGGACAGCCCAGCGGCCGATAGCGGATTATGTCACCTTTCTTAAGTTCTTCCCTGGTAAAGGGATAAAGTACCTCCCTGCAGGAATGTTCCTCAGGGAGCGGTTTTAATATGAAATCCGCTTCATAGCCGTCCAGAACCCCTACGACCTTCTCCTCAGGAGCTATGATCTTTTCTTCTTTAAGTATTGCTTCCGCCCTCTCACGGTTCTCATCAAAAAGTTCCTGGAACATGAATCGGCATTTTTCCAATTGGGAGCGTTTTCTTAAAAGAGAGGCTGCGAATTCATCGCAACGAGCGTAACCGCAGATTCCACAGTTGTAGCCTGGTAATAGTTGAACCAGCTTATCCCTCTGGTTAACATTTATCTTTTTAGCCATGGGACCTATTCTCCCTCGTAGCTCTGGAATCCATCTATACGACGCAGGATACCTCGATGGTATTTCTTGTTAACCTTGGTTTCCCCTACACATAGGGTGCACACCGCCAGTGGGGCGGAGTGACGAAGATTTTCATCATCCAGGGAAACTTCCTGTGATTTCATCATTTCTTCCGCAAGTTCAGCACAACCCTGACCGCTTAAACCATTGGCATCAATTATTTTACACAGAGGATTTACTTCCAGAACTCTCTCCCGGAATATCTCCCTTTCCGCCTGGGAGATCATGTCCCCCTTGGTTACCACTGCAATATCCGAGGTGGATAAGAATGGTCCCACCTTAAGGGGGGTGTTGGGACCGCTGGTGGCGTCGATTACACACACCCCCAGGGAGTTCCTGGTGAAAGGGGCACAACGATGGCATAGGCCAGCAGTTTCTATAACTAGAAAGTCGGCTTCATTCTCCTGAGCCCATTTGATCATGTCTTCCAAGTTGTAGATGGCGAAGTGGTCGGGGCACATGTCCATGGACAGACCCACCAAGTTAGGCACACCAACCCTGTCAAATTTCGTTCCATCATCAGTATACAGGCAATCCACCTTGACCACCGCAGGTTTAAAACCCTGTTCCTTTAAACTACGCAGGGCATGTATGAGCACAGCTGTTTTCCCCGAGCCGGGGGTACCAGCCACGATTACCATTCGCATATTATCACTTCTAGTTGAATTGAGTTTGTATTTCAAATTTTTTTTAATTCATTGTGTAAAATAGAACAAGAAATATCTTTTCTTCTTATTGTTAAAGATTTTACTCATTTAAACATATTATTTTAAGGATGGTTCCAAATAATTTTTAAGTGGAGATGTAGAACATGGCCCGAAGAGAAGTGAAAATGTATTACGATCAGGCCCTCTCATTCCTTGGCCAGGGACAGGTACAAAAATCTTTAGAATTTTTGGAAAGAGCCTTGGAGATTGATGATAAATATTTCCCGGCCTGGAATAATAAGGGAGTGGCCCTTTTAGAGCTTGGAGAGTATCAAGAAGCCCTTAATTGTTTCGATCAAGTAATTCAGCTAAATTCACTAGATAATATGGCCTGGTATAATAGAGGATACGTTCTTTTGATTTTAGAACAGTACAGTGAATCGGTGGAAACCTTTGACATATTTCTGGCCAGATATTCTCAGGAGGACCACTTCTACAAATTTGCCTTATACCTACAAGCTAAGGGTTTGTATTCCCTTAAAGAGTATAAAAAGGCCATTGATTTACTTCAGAATGTCATTGAAATGGATTCAGATTTTAAAGAAGCACATGAACTCCTTAGTCTGGTTTCAAAAAAAATATAGATTAATGAGGCCCATAGGAAATTTACCCAGAGAGGTCGTATAATCTGATAAAGAAATAAATACGGATTCAGTAACAGGTAAGAATTTCATTCATTAAGTAATTAGATTCTAATTAAAATTCAATATCTTCAATGTCCTCGATGACCTCTCCATTTCGGACTTTTTCCCTTAAACTGAGCATCAATTCATCAATCTTGTTGAGTTTACGTGAGATCTCCTTCTCAGATGGCGTGGTACCTACCACCTTTTCCATTCCACCGTTTCTCATCACAATACGCTTGTCGGTCATTAAAGCCAGCACCGGGTCGTGGGTGACTACTAAAACAATTTTTCCGTGACCAGCCAAAACTTTCAGAGCATCATGTTTCCTTATTCCGGCGTTTTCAATCTCATCTATTAGAACAATAGGTGAGTTACTGATTATAGCCACATCTGCCACCATCAACGCTCTTGATTGGCCCCCACTAAGGATAGTGAGTTCATGTTCTTTTTTTATGGGTTCACCAGTGAGGGTGTTGGCCAGTTTCACTACTTTATCTACGCAGGTATTGCTGGCTCCCCTGCATTTAGCATGTAGACTTAAAAAGTCCCCTACAGACATATCTGCCAGGAAGTTCATGTTCTGAGACAGTTGGGCAACCATCTTTTTGCGAGGATCGGTTCTGTCTTCGTAACTAGGTTCTTTATCATTAACCAGGATCTTTCGCTTGGAGAAGGTGTCTTCCTGGGCTAGTTGTTCAATATCGCCAATGAGGGAACTTTTACCACTCCCAGTAGGTCCTACTACTCCGAAGATTTCTCCTTTTTTTATGATTACTTCTTTCAGAGGTTCTTGATTCCCCTGTTTGTCGTAGCCGCCCTTGATGGTTATCTTCTCAATCATTACAAATTCACCTTTCCCAAAGTATCTCCTCTGAGACCTCTACGCATGGTTTCCAGTGAGATTATCTCGTCTGGGGCTATGTTACCCAGGTTCACGTTGGGACCCATGTTCAGTATGAAATATACTTGCTGATTTTTCTGGGGAGCTTCCCAGATTATCATCTCGGGTTTGGTTTTATCCATGAAGAATTGAACTTCATCTTCTTTAACATTTCCTTTCTCATCATAAATACCGATGCCCTTTCCTCCTTCACGGGCCTCCAGAATAACCCAGTCGGCGCCGGAATTTATATCTTCGTTAACCATATCCACCTTCCGGTGGAGTTCAATTTCCTTGTCTTTTCTAGGATCCTTTTTTCCCACTTCGGATATGGCTTTAAATCCACAATCCTTAACTTTACCGATGATCTCAACCCGATCTTCGGGTGAAATTTCAATGGTGCCGTCCGAGATCTCAATGGCCTCAAATCCCAGTTGCTGTGCCTCCAGTAAGTATTGATCCAGTTTATTCTGGATGAAAGCCACCTCTAACAGAGTACCGCCAGGATAAGGTTTAACACTGTATGACTTGTACAAGTTAATTTTCTCGATGATAATTTCTCTCCTATGAAGAGCAGAGGTTCCCCATCCAAGTTTGGCAAAATCTATGTATTTACCAGAAACGTCCAGTAGATCCTTTACTGCCCTCGGGCCCAGACCCTTATCCAACATCATAGAAATTCCGGTGCCGGGTTGGGGTTTGCGATCTTGAGTGAGAAAATCAAAAGCGTGCAATCATTATCACCACGTTTTTATATGCTTTTGATATCTAAAACATCCCTATTATATATAAATTATCTGGAAAGGATCCTGACACAAAATCCTTCATACTCCATTTTTAGCCTATTTATAGTAGCTTAAATAAAGATTAACCAATAAGTGGTGGTTCTATGGAAAAAAAGATAGAATATTTTGAAAAGCCAGGTATAGAAAATACAGACAGATTAATAGAACTGGTGAAAAAACGAGCCGCGGAATTGGGAATTAAAACCATGGTTGTGGCCTCGGTTAGTGGTAAAAGTAGTTTGAAATTGGCGGATGCCATTCCCAACTCCAAGATCATTAGTATCACCCACCATGCTGGATTCAGGGATAAAGATGAATTGGAACTGAACCCAAAATATCAGGAAGAACTTGAAAAAAGAGGAATACCCGTATATGTAGGTACCCATGCTCTCTCGGGTGTCGGGAGAGGAATAAGCAATAAATTTGGTGGTGTGACGCCGGTTGAAATAATAGCCGAAACATTAAGGATGTTTTCCCAAGGAGTTAAGGTTTGCGTTGAGATCAGCATCATGGCAGCTGATGCAGGACTCATCCCCACAGATGAAGAGATTATAGCAATTGGGGGGACGGCTAGGGGTGTTGATTCTGCCCTGGTATTAAAGTCTGCCCACATGAGCAACTTCTTTGAACTTCGGGTGAGAGAAATAATTGCAATGTCCCGACCCTAATCATTGGGGAGTGCTGAAGGTTAACTTGCCCCCCTAAGTTTTCAGTGCCATAATAGTGAACATTTTAAGAACACAATGACTTCACGGTCTTATGATGGTGATGATCTACTCATAAGAGTTAAAGTTGATGATGATCTACTCATAAGAGTTAAAAATTGTTTGCTGGAAGGAAAATAATAGGTCAAAAAACCGTTGCTTTTAAATATAAGTAAAAACAATAACACAATTAAGTATAACAACTCTACAAGTGGGGGTAGGAATTGAAATCTCTTATAAACAATACCATAAAAGAATCTGAAAATAGAAGGAATAGATCAGACATTAGCAAGCGTGGTGAATACGACAACAGTATTGACCAAGAACTGGAAGACATCATAAAGCGTAGCCGGGCCAAAATTTTAGTGATTGGTGCAGGGGGCGCTGGAAACAATACCGTTTCTCGACTTACTGATATCGGGATCGAAGGTGCTAAAACTATTTCCCTGAACACCGATGCCCAGGATCTTTTCTATTCAACAGCCAACCATAAGATACTCATAGGTAAAGATACCTGTGGAGGTTTAGGTGCCGGAGGCATCCCGGATGTTGGTGAAGAAAGTGCGGAGGAAAGTGAGCAAGATATCAAAGATAGACTAGAAGGAGCGGACATGGTTTTCGTGACTTGTGGTCTGGGCGGGGGAACTGGTACAGGTTCTGCCCCAGTTATATCCAAGCTGGCCAAAAAGATTGGTGCTCTAACCATCGCCGTGGCTACCATGCCCTTCAGCGCAGAAGGTCTCCGTAGAAGAGAAAATGCAGAAACTGGCCTGGAGAAATTACAGAACGCAGCTGATACTGTAATCGTGATCCCCAATGATAAACTCCTGGAAGTAGCACCTAATCTACCTATTAACAAGGCATTCATGGTGGCTGATGAACTTCTAGGTCGGGCAGTTAAGGGAATCACCGAACTCATAACCAAACCTGGATTGGTTAGTCTGGACTTTGCTGACATCCGCAGCATAATGAAGGGATCCGGAATGGCCATGATTGGAATGGGAGAATCTGACTCCGGTGACCGGGCCATAGAATCTGTTCACGAAGCATTAAACAGTCCCCTATTGGATCTGGACATCTCCAATGCCAAAGGAGCCCTAGTTAATATATCTGGAAGCTCAGATCTGACCCTGCAAGAAGCTGAAAATGTAGTGCAGATCGTGGCTGATGAACTAGATCCTGATGCCAACATAATCTGGGGTACTCAGATTCAGGAAGACTTACAGAACACCATTCGCACCACCATAGTGGTGGCTGGAGTTAAATCACCACACATATTTGGTGTTCCTGGTGAAGGAGAATTCGTGGGCGTGGGCGAAAGGCAACAGGAAAAGGCCCCTGAATCTTCCCTAGAAGAATTCATCGATGGTGTTTTTTAAGAAACCTCTTTTAGTTCCCATCGGACTTTGTCAGTCCATAAGAAGGCATCAACACCCTCCCCTGATTGTATAAATTGAGGGGTTCCACTATAGGTGGTTCCATCGACCATTTTCTTCCTACCCCCTACATGGAAAGGTTTATAAACCCCTCACACAATAATTTATTTTGTTCTATCTAGATTTTTCATACTTTCTTTTAATAAGAAATCAGCATGAAACGGGTATTTTTATGAATTTGAACAAAGAGTCTGTGGTCAGTTTTCTAAAACAGTGCCAGAGGGTGCTGCACGTATCCAAAAAACCAGACCGTGATGAGTATTTGAATGTTTCCAAGATAACTGGAATCGGAATCATAATCATAGGCGTGGTAGGTTTTATAATCAGCATAATTGCCCAACTGTTAGGGGCATAATGATCCAGACTAATATTTTTGGGTAAGTGGTATTTTGATCTATGCAATAAGAACCCTGGTGGGTCAGGAAAAAAACGTGGCCCGCATAATAGCCAGGAACGTCAAAAACAGCGGGATTGGAGTTAGTTCCATACTGGTTCCAGAAAGTCTCAGGGGATACATTCTGGTAGAGTCCACCACCAAGCTGGACATGCAAAACCCGGCCTTCAAGGTACCCCATATGAAGGGTTCCATCGAAGGGGAAATACCCTACGAGGAGATAAAAAACTTCTTAAATCCCGAACCTATACTATCTTCCATCCAGAAGGGAAGCATTGTAGAACTCATATCTGGGCCTTTTAAAGGAGAAAAGGCCAAAGTAGTTAGAATAGATGAATCTAAAGAAGATGTAGTTCTGGAACTCATTGAGGCAGCAGTTCCCATCCCGGTTACAGTTAAAGGTGATCAAATAAGCGTGCCTGCGGTACAGGCTTGCCAGGGTCCGGGGAGGAGCGCCCAGGTGATAGAGGAGGCGGAAAAGCCACTCCAGGACCACCCTTAGGTCCTGCTATTGGACCCCTGGGCATCAACATGATGCAAGTGGTGGAACAGATCAATCAAAAAACAGCAGACTTTGATGGTATGAAAGTGCCAGTGAAGATCATTGTAGATTCCTCAACCAAGGAATTCCAAGTGGAAGTGGGAACACCCCCAACCACCGCACTGATCAAGGACGAATTGAAAATCGAGAAAGGATCACAGGATCCCGGGCTGGAAAAGGTGGCCGACCTCAAAATGGAACAGGCCCTTAAGATTGCCCGAATGAAATTCGATGCCCTCCTGTCACCGAATTACAAAAACGCTGCCAAGGAAATCATTGGTACTTGCGTGAGCATGGGTATCACCGTAGAGGGTAAAGACCCCCGTGAAGTCCAGAAAGAAGTGGATGAAGGGGTTTACGACAGTGTACTGGTGCAGAAATCATAAATTTCATTAAATGAGACATTAATAACATAAATAAACCAAAAAATGGCAATTCACATCAGAATACGTTGAACTTTTCACCTGAGAAGTTCATGGAGGAATTGGATGAAACAAGAGATCTTAGAAGCGGTGAAGAAGGCTAAGGAAGAAGCAAAGCCGAGAAACTTCACACAATCCGTTGATGTGGTAATCACCATCAAGGATTTAGACGTGAGAAAGCCAGAAAACCGCATAGACGAAGAAGTGTTTCTCCCCAATGGAAGAGGAAAACCGGTGAAGATCGCCTTTATAGCCGACGGTGAACTGGCCCTTCTGGCCAAAAATGCCGGGGCTGATCTGGTGATCAACAAGGCCGACTTGGAAGAACTGGGTAAAGACCGTAAAGAGGCAAAAAAGATGGCTAACCGTCACGATTT
>LAHU01002718.1_pt1 | contig 14301 bp, 20 predicted proteins | sample 329631 | NCBI WGS metagenome assembly LAHU01 (sample SAMN03275698, study PRJNA271635) | activated sludge metagenome | isolation source: sample C-0 Zero hour mixed sludge faded in reactor as a methanogenic...
CGGCGGTGGCATTCCTCTACCTGGTGGTCTCGAAGAAACTCTGATCCACAACCACCCGGCGCCAGGGACCTCCGGAGACCATCTCCTTTTTAACAGGATGGTTGAAGATGCCTGACCGGGGGTATACATAGGAATTTTAAAAACCGTGTACCCGGTACTAACCAGGGAAGTGGCAGGATAACCGAGTACTGTACGGTCAACCAGGACTGAAACAGTTTTATCATTAATACAGGCGGAAATGAATGAAAACCGGCGAAACGCGGGTAAGAGGAGGAGGAGGGATCAGTCGATCCCGACCATGACCTCGGTGGCCTTCATGACCGCGTATACGGTCATTCCTTCTTTCAATTTCAGGGTCTCTGCAGAGTGGGTCGTGATGACGGAGACGACCTCTGGTCCACCCGCAAGGGCAATGACGACCTCGGTGTTGACCGGGCCCTTCTTCATCATCTTGACCGTTCCTTTTAGTTGGTTTCGTGCACTGACTTTCATTCAGCACCTCGACCAACCATTGGACGTGGGGTATATATATAGGTACAGAAATGGACAGTCCACCCTCAGCAGACATGGTGGTTCCTGTCCCCTTTTAATTCGTTTTCTTTGAGTTCTATACTAATCCCAAACACTTTGCTGTAATAACTGCCAGCACCAGCAGGAGCAGCATGGCACCCACCAGGTGGTCGGCTCTCCCGAATGTCCGCGGTTTGTAGCACGAATGGGGAGTTGACTGGCGAAACCCCCGCGCCTGCATGGCATCTGCGGTCTGCTTCGACCGTTTCAAGAGGGAAACACTAACCGGTACGAAGAGGGCGGTAAGTTTCCGCCAGTTCATAAGGAAGTTCCCCCGGTCCATTTCGAGACCGCGGGACCTCTGGGCGTCCATGATCTGCCGGGTGTCCCCGGCGAGGGTCGTAGTAGACTGGAGGGCGTAGCCGAGCGAGAAGGTAAACACGGGTGGCAGTCTCATCTTCTTCAGCCCCCTGACGAAGTCCTCCTGCGACGTGGTCATGATGAAGAGGAACGAGACCCCTGCGAGGCAGAGGAGCCGGAACCCCATCGCGATTGCGATAATTATCCCCCCCATGGTGACCTCCGGATGGAGGAACCCGACCTGCAGGGAGAAGAAGACCGGGCCCCGAGATACCTTCGAGAACATGCTGTCAAGTACGATAACGAGGATAAAGAGCGGCAGGACGAGGGATAGTGCCCGCAGGAACTTCTTCAGGAGACCCGACAGAAGGGCCATCACCGCTACAAGGAGGAAAACAAAAACCAGCACGGGGAGTGAACTGATCAGCAGGGCGACGACGCTGACGACGACAACGGCCAGGAGTTTCGTCCTCGGATCGAGGCGGTGTAGGAAGGAGTCCCCGGGGATGAACCGGAGGAGCATCAGCCGGCGGAGTTTCTTCGGCCGGCCGCCTCTTCCCGGGGTACCGGGATCAGGGTCCACCGGAGTGACCCGCCTCCCCCGGGGTGGTATACTCTCCGGGCCGGGGGGGTGTATTGCCCTGGCCGGGTACCTTCCTGGAATCGGATTCGATGTGACCTGCCGAGATCGCGATGAAGCGGTCACCGTGCTCCGCCGCAAACTCGTTGTCATGGGTCGCGACTATGACAGTCTTTCCCGCACGGCAGAGGTCCCGCAGGAACCGGCCGAACTTCCGCTTCAGCCCGGGGTCGAGACCGAATGTCGGTTCGTCGAGGATGAGGACAGGGGTATCCATCGCGAGGATTCCACCGATTGCGACCCTCTGTTTCTCTCCCCCCGAGAGGCCGAGCGGGGGAGTGGAGGGGTCGATATGGTCCAGCGAGCACTCCTTGAGGATTTTTTGGATAGCGGCAGCAGTCTCGTCCTCTGACTTCCCGAGGTTACGGGGGCCGAAGGCGAGTTCGTCGCCGATGGTGCTCTCGAAGAGCTGGTAGTCCGCGTGCTGGTTGAGGAGACCGACCGAACGGGCCGCGACAGCCACCGTCTTAAGAGCAAGGGGCTCTTTTCCAACATACACGCTTCCCCGGTCCGGAGAGAGGAGGCCGTTGCAGTGCTTCAGCAGGGTCGTCTTGCCCGCCCCGTTCGGACCTGTGATGACCGTGAGTTCCCCGGGGTAGAGGTCGAGGGTGATCCCATCGAGGGCATCAGTGTGGGACCCGGGGTAGTGGTAGTGGAGGTTGCGGATCGAGAGCGATGGACCTGGCATCCGTGAACCGGCAGAAACCGGAGTACCACGTTTCCCCTTTACAGAAGGTACATCCATCGTGCAAACGATGTCCGTTGTCTGGGCCGGACTCCGGTTGCAGGGAAGGGGAGTACCTATATATACCGCACCGTCGGAGATGACCGCCCCGTCTTTCATAACTACCAGGCGGTCTGCGATCGGGATGAGAGAGGTTGTGCGGTGCTCGAAGATGATGATGGTCGTCCCCGCACTCGCCTTGAGCTCTGCCAGGAGTGCGGCGAGGTCGTGGCGTGCAGATGCATCGATCCCCGAGAGCGGTTCGTCCATGACAAGGAGCGAAGGCCGCAGCACGAGGACCGACGCGATCGCCACACGCTGGCGCTCCCCCCAGGAGAGGTCGCCCGTCCTCCTCCCTACCAGGTGGCGGATATGGAGGAGGCTGGCGGTCTCATCGATACGGGTCTGGATCTCCTCCTCCGGAAGGTTCTGGACCTCGAGGCCGAACGCGATCTCGCTCTCGACATCACCGGTGACGATCTGGTAGCCGGGGTCCTGGAAGACCATCCCGACGAGCGGGGCAAACTCTGCAGGGTCGTGGTCCCGCGTGTCCATTCCACAGACGGCGACGTTTCCCTCCATCGTTCCTTTCGTCGAATGGGGGATAAGGCTGTTTACACACCGGGCGAGCGTCGACTTCCCCGAACCACTCGGGCCGGTGATGAGGGTGAACTCCCCTGCATTCACGGCGAGGCTGACGTGGCGGAGGGCGGTCACCGACCTCCCGGAGAGGGTCTCGGGGTAACGGAACGAGAGGTCCCGGATGGAGAGGACCGGTTCAGGCCCGGTCACGGGTGATCACTCCGGCTTTAAGCAGGCTGCGCAGGACCAGGGCCGCGATCACACCCCCGAGCCCCCCGAAAATGAAGTGTGAGACGGATGAGAGACCGATCCCGATCACGATGAAGGCTGCCGGGATGCCAAGGAGAGTCTGGAGGGCATAGTTGACCACCATCTTGGCAAGGTTCCCTGCAGCCCCTGCAACGAACCCGGCTGCCGGGTGGTCCAGCCGGTAGAGGAAGAAGAACCCGACGAGGTCGATGACAACCCCCATGACTACGTAGATAAGGAGGTTGAAGATGTGGAGGGTGTTGAGCCCGAAGAGGGTTGCAAGGACCCCGGAGATGAGGCCGACGTACGTCGCTGCCCCGGGTTTCTTCACAATGCCGACCCCGAGGATGACCGGGACCACCCAGTAGATCCCCGAGTGCCCGGGGACCTTCAGGGGAAGGGAGAGCATCGTGTTCAGGACGACGACCAGGGCGCCGCAGAGGGAGAGGAGGGCGATCTCGTGCAGCGTAAAGTATGTCTTTTCTGCTGCCATCTAGTTCGTCCTCACAAAATGGCTCCGTAACCGCAGCGCGAACCCGTCCGGCTGGGGCCGGTCCAGCGCGACCAGGACGATGAGATCATTTCCCGGGTCATTCCCGGTTGCGGTTACATAGAATGCCCCGTGCTGCGCAGTCGTCTCCGTGTTCCCACCCATCGGCTTCGAGAGGTTCGGCGTGATGTGGAGTGCCCCCTGGCCTGCCCCGGGCTGGTTGAATTTGAAGGTAACCGTCGGGGCAGTGAGGTTCTCTGGACCTCCGGGTAAGGTGTTTGCCACCGCAATTCGGTATTCATGGGAATCGGCAAAGGGGAGTGGGGTGGCCGCGGGCATGGATATCCCTCCGGTGGCAGTCCCGGTTACCATGTAACTGCAGTTCTTGCTCCCCACCTGGCGGTTCGTCCGCGTGGGGGCCGTGCCGGTCGTCAAGCCGTAGACATGGAAGACGGCTCTCCCGGAGAGGGCGGTGAAGTTGTAGGTGACCTTGACCGCCCCCAGTTGCTTCACGTTGGGGTTCCCGCTGACAGGGGTGGTGTTCAGGTCGACGAACATCAGGTACCAGGTCTCGCTTCCAACCACTTCCTGGGCCGGGGATATACCGAGGGGGTCATAGCTCGGGCGCCAGGCCTGCGGCCCGTACCGGAACCCAGCCCGCGTGAAGACCTGGTCGAGGTGGGCCCCTGGCGTTACGTCCTTTCCCTGCTGGGGAAAGAGCGCCGGCCCGTAGATCTCCAGGGCTCCCGTCACCGAGAGGACGCAGCCGAAGAGGAGGAAGGCCAGGACGACACGGGAGAGGAACTGCATCTCAATCCCGCTTCTCCTCAACCAGTCTGTCTCCCTCTTCCCGTACGAAGAGGACCGTTTTTCCGAGGACTGGGCAGGGCCGTACCGGTTTTCCGGGTCGGAAGAAGACGGTCCCGGTGGAGAACCGCCTGCCGTCAAGGGACCAGACCTCGTCAACCGCCGAGGCGAGGAGGTCTTCAACCGGGCAGGATGTTATGATATCCCGGATATTCCCCTTCTGGAGGTAGCGGCCATCGGTCTCCACGTATGCAAGGCCGAGGCCGGCCAGTGCCCCGATCACGCCGTCTTCGGTTCCCCCGAGTCCTTTGAGGAGGATTTGTAGGTTCTTTGCGAGGGTGCGGGACCGTTCCTGCGTGAGCACGGTGGACTTCGCGTCCTGCGCATAGACGATGAGCGGGGAGACGATCTGGCGTGCGGATGCCACGGCAAGGCCGGGGTCACTTCCCTCCTGGAAGTTGTCGCGCATGACCTCCTCGGCAACCCCGGCGAGGTGGCCGATAGTGTCGTCCCCGTCAGCCCCGACGTGGATGACGGCATTGCTGTTGTGCGAGGTGTAGGGGATATCGGGGTGCACGAAGAGTTGGTGGCGGGTCACCCCGAAGACCGGGTACTCCCTTTCCACGGCCTCTGCAACCATCCGTGCCAGTTTTCCGGTTCCCCGCGGGCCTGTGAGGGTATCGGTATCGTCGATGCAGATATAGATCGTCTGGACCAGCTCCGTGCGTGAGAGGGGAGTATTCAATGGAATTTTGTTTAACTTTTTTCATTTGTAAATATTCGCGATTGAAACAGGGATGGTGAGGGGTGTTTGATAACGAGGTGTCCTGGAAAGGGACAGAACGGAGAGGATATCCCTTGTCCGGACCTTGGCTGCGGGAACGGTTTTCTTCATCCCACGTCCTGTAACCGTCGTCCGTTCGCCAACCGTTCTCTCTATGGGGACTTACGCTCCCTTTCCAGGACCCTCTGCCTGATAACTGGTCTTGCAGAGTTCCCTTACCTCAAGGATCATCCCGCGGAGTTCAGCCTCGTCTGGTACATCCTTTCCGAACCCCACCGTCCTCGACCGGTCCAGGATACGTCGGATCATCCTGCCTCTCTCCGGCATAGCGCCAAGGAAAGGCTCTAGTTCACCGGCGGTCATCTCATCGCCGTCTGCAATCTCGTGCGAGAGGACGACCCGCAGGGCCCGGCCGGTCTTCCGGTAGGCCTCTGGGTAGGCACCCCTGGCTGCGTCCTCTTCTGCCCGGTCCAGGAGATGAATGGCGATGGTTCCCGGGTTCTCGGTCGGTTGCGGTGTTGGATCCGGGGGGATTGTCCCGCAGTCAGGGCGGTGCCGCGCAAAGAACCAGACCCCTGCCGAGAGAAGGACCACCAAGAGGATGGTTGTGAACGGGGCAAGGAATGCGAGGGGGTTATCCGGGTTCTCCCCCTGGACAATAGTGACTGTCCCGTTTACCACCTCGGCGTGGAGCCGGACTCTGCGGTCACCCGGGCCCGTGAAGGTAAGGTCGATATCGGTCCTGCCAGGGGTGAGGTTCAGGAGGCTCTCGCTCGTGAAGAATCCCCTGGCTGCGACGAGGGTCTCGTAGGCCCTGAAGGTGGCATTCTCCCGCAGCGCATCCGGCAGGGGGAGCAGGCCTTTCGAGGAGGCCACGGCTGACCGGACGTGGGTATCCTGCAGGGAGCCACTAATCGTAGCACCCTTTATGCCCGAACGGTAGTACAGTATGAAGTTCCCGGAGGTTGCCGATTCCGGTGTGAGGACGGTGTTTTCGAGGTTAAATCCCGCTGCGGCGAGGGATTGGTTGAGTGGTGCGACGAGGGGGTCGGAGAAGATATACTGCGAGAGGGTGTCCTCCTCTTTGCGGGACCGGTTGCTCTCCTGTATCATCTGCTCCCTGAGGGCTGATGCGTCCTGCGGCATCTGGTTGGCCTGGAGCGATGCATCGGGACCCTTTCCTGCAGGGGTCCCGGCAGGTGACGGACCGGGGGGGGCCGCTGCGGAGGGGTCTGGGATGTCCATCCCAGTGAGCTGCCGCCCCCCGGAGCCGGCATCCTCCGGGGCCGTGACAAAATGGATGGAAATCTCCCCAAGGGTTGTGACCCTCGGTCCGCCTTCAGCGTAGCTGAACGTGACCGAGAGGAGGAAATGGCCGGGGGCACCTGATCGCCCGGCCGGGACAGTGACCGTGCGTGCATCGGTGAACGCAGAGAATTCCCGTATCCTAACGCTTGCATTACCCGCCCGGGCTGCGCCCAGTACAGGGACCATCGCCAGTTTGAGGGTACCGGTGACGTCGTGGCCATAGGTGCTTGCGATCGTGAGGGGGATCATCGCCTCGTCACCGGCAAGGAAGAAATACTCACTCTTTGGAGTGGAGAGGGTGATATCAGCTGCAGAGACCGCGGGGGCCAGGACGAGTATAAAGAGAACGAGGGGGACCCTTGCGTAGCGAAGGAATGACCTGTTTCCGCTGCCATGGTTCCCTGCGATCCTTCCCCCGCGTGTCATTCTCGCTGCATGGTCCCCGGACCCGCTTTCACCTTCCCCTCTCCCGGTCCAAAGGAAACCTCCTGGTAACAGGAGATGGTCCTTATCCCGGCGATGACCGGGAACAGGCGGTAGACCCGTTCTAGCAGGTGGCATTCACGGAACGCCACCACCCGGGGAGGGAGCAATCCCTCGTTGTGATATCTTCCCTGTACCGGTGTGGGGTGGTCCGGGTCCAACGAATAAAACACTTAACGTATCTTGGTGGTAAATAAGATATTGTTTATTAATCCAGGGTTTCCGGTGCAGGACATGGACAGAAGAAACCAGGACCACTCTACGGCGACGGACCGGCTCACGGTTGAAACTATCACCGTCCTTCCTGGCAGGGCCAGGGACGGTACCAGGGAGGCATTTGAGGGTATCACCATCCGGGCGGGGGACACGATATCCATCGTGGGGCCGACAGGCTCCGGGAAGACGGCTTTTATCAATGACATCGAGGTCTTTGCACAGGAGGACACCATCACCGGGCGGACGGTCCTGGTGAATGGAGAGGTCCCCCCGGACGAGATGGTGCGGGACCCGGCCAGGAAACCGATCGCCCTCATCACCCAGAACACCAAGTGCCTCGCTGACCTCACGGTGCAGGAATTCCTCGAGATGCACGTGAAGGCCCGGAAGATCACTGATACATCCCGGGCGGCTGATACGGTCGCCCTCGCAAACGAGTTCACCGGGGAGAAGGTCAGCGGGGAGATGCGCATGACTGCGCTCTCAGGCGGACAGACAAGAGCCCTCCTGATCGCAGATGCCATCGGGGTCAGCAATGCACCGATCATCCTCCTCGACGAGGTGGAGAGCGGGGGGATCTTCAAGCAGAACGTGATCGCTTCTTTAAAGAACAACCGGAAGGCGGTCCTCTTCGTGACGCACGACCCCCTCGTCGCGCTCCTCTCCGACAGGCGCATCGTGATGCGAAATGGAGCGGTCGAGAAGGTCCTGGAACCGAACGGGCGCGAGAAGACGAACATCTCGCGGATCTCTGCGATGGATGAATACCTCTCCCGTATCAGGGAGAGGGTCCGGAGCGGGGAGATCATCGATGAGGAGGTGCTGGTCCCGTGAAGCTCATCAGTCTCGCAGGCCCCCCGAGTGCCGGCAAGACCGCGGTCATCCGCCAGGTCATCCGCCAGCTATCCAGTGAGTATTCCATTGCCTTCCTCAAGATCGATGTCGTGCGGGCATTCGAGGACGAGGAGCTCTCGGCCGAGTTCGGGATCCCTGCCCGGAAGGTCTATTCGGGGGACATCTGCCCGGACCATGCCGGGATCCTGGTCCTCCGCGATGCGATCTCGTGGGCAGACGACCTCGGAGCCGGCATCCTGATCGTGGAGAGCGCCGGTCTCTGCCTCCGGTGTACCCCGTACACCACGCAGTCCCTCGGGGTAGTCGTCCTCTCGGCGATCGGCGGGACGAACAGCCCCCTCAAGATGGCCCCGATGATCGCCCTTGCCGATATCGCGGTGGTCACCAAGGTCGACCTGGTCTCGCAGGCTGAAAAGGAGGTCTTCCGGGAGAAGGTCCGGGAGGTGGCCCCGGCGGTCGATATCATCGAGACCAACGCGGTGCACGGGACGGGGCTTCGCTACCTTATGAAGGCCATACGGAGAGTCCCGGACATCTCTATCCCTGACCAGGTCGTCCTCCGTGGGATGCCGCCCCTTGCCGTCTGCACGATATGCGCAGGAAAAAAAGAGATCGGGTGGCAGAACCACTTTGGTATCCTAAAGACCCTGGACGGTGCCGACGATCTCTACCGGGGAGAGTGAGAGACCAATGGCCTGGGAGCCGCCCGGCCGGGACTGCGGCGCCTGCGGGTCAGCGACCTGCCGGGAGTTCCTCTCCCTTGCCCGGACCGGGAAGAAAGACCTCAGAGACTGCCCCTACTACCGAGGTCGGGGAGGGACCGGGCAGGTGCTTCCTCCACCGGTCCTTTCAGGCCGTGATATCCTGGGGTTCGATTATGACTTCGTGATGAGGCCTTTCCCCGGGGAGCCCTCCTGCCGGCGCTTCCTTTTGCCGTTCCGGCCGGACCTGGCCGAACGCTGGGGGATAACCCCTGGGGCGATCATACGGGGACGTCCCATCGCACCTGCCTGCCCAGTCCAGCACGTGCTCCGGGTTATCTCCGCCGACCAGGTGACCGGTATTCTTGAGTGCCACACGGTCGGGCCGGCTGCTGCCCGTACAAGCAATCAAGTCCACGATATCCGCGCGTACCACGAGATCGGGTTCGAGGGCCTGGCCGAGACTATCCGGCACGAACCGGTGGTTGGCTACCGGCAGCGGTTCCTCCCTGCCGGCTGCATGCGGCAGATGGTCCACTCGGGAGTGGTCGTGATGGTGCTGAACAAGTCGTTCGGGACACATGCCAGGGTCGAGGACATCCAGATGCATGGAAAACGGGAGAAGTTAAAGGACGTCACGATTCGCCCGGGCGACGCAGTCTCTATCCAGGACGCCTCCGGCACCCGCAAGACCGTCCTCATCGACGGGATCCGGGTCCACAACACCGACGGGACGGTCCTTGAGAGGGACCTGGATGAACCCGGCCATGGAAAGGGCCGTGGTCGTCACCACCGCCAGGGAGAAGGCGGTCACCGCCATGACGATGATGACGACTGAGCGGAGACGCCGGTACAATTCGGTACGACGATGACTCGGTATCACCATTGACATGCGGGGAGTATGGGGGTGGTGACGTGGATGTCCCGGTTTAATATTCAGATATACTGGGGTTCTTCAGGTTTCTCCGGTTTGAGCGATCCCTGTCAGAGATCCCTGGAATGAAAGTGGACCTGATGGAAAAGAGCATTCTTGAACCCTGAATTGGTCGCCGTATCCAGGAAGATGTCATCAATATATGACGGTGAGCGATGTATCCTGGATTACCGGGATGATAATGAAGATGCGGTGGGGTGCCCGTTAGAATACTATCAGATTTCCGGGTGAGTGGGTTCGCGGACCAGTTCCGTGGCGACAAGGTTTTTCGCTGCGGTATGGAGCCTGGTATCGGCAGTCACGAGTCGCGACCCGCACCTGACCGCGGTGGCAAAATAGAGGGCATCGTAGAGCGTTATCCCATACCTGCATGCGAGGTCAAAGGCGGCCGGGACAAGGTCTTGGGCCGGGATGACCTGGCAGGTCTCCTGTATAAACGCCTGGCAGAGGGAGAGGGTGGCCTGTACGGTTTCTTCATTCTCGTTTGAGAAATGAACCCGCTTCCAGGCGGCATTCGCGGTTTCTGCATATGCGAGGTCTACTGTAGTACATTCATGGCTCTCTGCAATTCCCATCGCCATCTCTGAAATCTTCTCAGGGAAGAAGAGCGCAACGATGATCCCGGAATCGAGCACGACATCACCGGGCATCGCGGCCCTCCCTGATCAGGTCGGCTGCAGGCGGCCCCTCCCGCAGGGAACGGTGTCCTTCCCTGGCCCTGGCAAGGAGCTGGGCCTTGCGCTTCCTCCGTGCCGTCTGCTCGATAAGGTTCCGGATCTCCTCCTGCAAGGAAGGGTCTTCCAGTTCCTCGATCATCTTCCGTATACGGGAATCGATACGAATACTGTATACAGAAGTTGTTGACATAAGATTATGTGGACGTTCCTTACCGATGAAGATACCGGTGCAAACCCTGGGAACAGCGTGTGTGGGAAGCGCTGTTCAGACCCCAAGGATTCGGCAGATTATGGAAGGATGACAGGGCATGTGGATAGTTGCGAAAAGAGAGGAGACCAGCCGCCGTTTCCCAGGAGATGAAGCCATAATACCGCAGGACTCAGGAGATAAAACCGTAATACTGCACGAGGGCCCTTACCCGTGGTCCTCGTTATGGCAGGCGATTCCTTCGGGAGTAAGATAATAGGTGTTTCCGATATTTTCCCTTGGGTGCCCGGCGTTCGTGATGAGTCCTTGGTTCAGCAGGCCCTGGATGTGCCTGACCAGGTCGCGGACATCCATGTTGGAGAAGGTGGCGTGAATTGCACCGATAGTCACCGGAACGGTTGTCTCACCCCTGGCTAGCCCGTAGATGCGGGACAGGACTTCCATCTGATTTCCGATCGGTGCCATGACAACCACATCTCTCCCTGGGATATTCAAGGTATTTCTGTGACGGGGTCAACGTGGTAGCTGAGGAAGTGCAGGAAAAGCGTATGAGACTGACATTCCATGGAATTTCGCTCTGATGCGTCACCTCTTGGTAATTTGAGAGGGCAAGAGGTAATAGAGACAATAGATCCGTAAGCGTAATAACTCAATCTTCCAGTCCCTCTTGCTGGGACAGGCGAGCAATCTCTTCTGAAAGAACCGATATGCTGGTCCCGGTAATACCCCAGGCGATCTCATTCGATGCCGTTGCATACTCGTGGGCGAGCCTGTTTCTGAACCCGATGATCCGTGCTGCACCGGTTATATTCACACACTGTATGGGATGGACCTGACTGAGTTTTTTTTGGAGCTTCTCCAATGATCTCAAACTACCGCTCCGCAGCGGATTGCAGCATCACGTCCTTTTCATAATCAGCAACGGATTTCGGCTGTGAAGGTGGTGATGAGACGGCAGGCCGTAGCAATATCGAACAGGTACGCCTTCGCGTCATCCTGCAGCATACAGATCGACCCGGTTCTTCTGGATTGAGGCGAGGATATACGGGTTCCTGACCGAAGCGAGTTCGACAAGGTCAACGTTCCTCTGAAAGAATTGTTCCAGTTTCCCGGCAAGTTCAAAATAATGCTGCATGTGCTCCCCGGGAGTCATCGGTCCGAATTCCACGAGTATGTCAATGTCACTCGTATCCGGATCAAACGATTCCGTTATCACCGATCCAAAGAGTGCCAGGTCTCTCACCCTGTGCTGCATACACAGGGACGTGAGAACCTTCCGGAGATGTTCCGGGATGATAGTTGGATCGAGAGGGTCCGGCATCGTGCTTCCTGAGATATTGATTATGAATGGATAATTTCTATTTACCGCCCAGGTTCACCGGTTTATGAGCCTGAACAAGAACAGGGAGAAGATGGAAACCTGAAAAACGCAGCAGTGACTGACTATGCCATGGATGACATCCCGGAAACAATACTCGTAATCTGCACGGGCTGACAGGCGGGCGGTGTCCACCACGGCCGACATGAGGAGGTCGAACCCGGCCCGACGTGCACCGAATAGACCGGTTCCTGCGACGGCGATGTCCTGAGCTTTTTTGCATGAAGCCACGGCATCTCCTGCGCCTCCAGCATCTTGAGATAGGCAGTGATACGGCGCGCTTCCTGACGCTCAAGTCCCTTCAGATCCCTCAGGGCGCGGTGCGTATAGTCGAGTGTGAAGGTCATTCGAGCCCGAGTTCGGCGAGGACCTGATCGTGCCGGTACGTACGGCTGTGCCTGCGGTCGTCCCGCGCCTCCTCGAGCTTGCGGAGTTCTTCGTCGGTCAAAGGATCGGGATCGGTTGCCATCGCGGTACGTCGCTTGATCACGTCATTATAGGTCTCGCGCGGATGGATCTTCAGGGCGTCGAGCCTCCCCTTGACCCCGGCCGATACCTTGATGGTCGCTTCCACTGCCATACACCACGGTCTAACGCGGAAGATGATAACAGGATTGAAGCATCGGAATATGTCGCTTCCGATACGTCCTACCGGGCCCGGGGATCTGCGATGAAGGGCAACCGGATCGCGATCGTCACGGACCACGACGCGGACCTCGTTGCGGTGCCCCCACCGTCGCAGGGTATGGTGGACCCGGGCGGACTGCCCGTCGAACGGTACCCCCCGGCGCCGGTGATGAGATACAGGTGTGAATATCCGGATACCTATCTCGGAACGGTCTCACTACGAGGATACAGACGGTTTCGGCTCCTCTCGATGAAATATCCTCGGCGGGATAGGCACCCCTGGCCCTAAAGGGTGGCCCTGTCGGGCCGAGACCAGATCCGCCCGACGACCGTTCTACGAGAAAAGCACCTCAGTATTTTCGATATACCGTCTTCCGCTGGTCTATCTCAAAGACGAAGATTAGCATCTTCCTGTCCTCGATCGTCAGAATCACCCGGTAGTCACCGACACGCAGGGCATAAAACGCACTCTCCGGCGCCTCTTCGAGCTTCTTGACATGACCGCAGGGATCGTCCTGGAGAGCGAGGTGTTCGAGCGCGGTTGCGGTCCGGTGGCGTACCTCTCGATTGAGTCTCTTCAGGTCGCGTTTCGCCGCCGGAGTCAGCTCAATGCGGTACGGCTGGCTCATCGTCCGCGTCCAGTTCTGCCATCACGTCTTCGAGGCGTTGCGTGCGACCGGCTTTGATGTCCGCCAGACCTTCCTCGAGTGTACGGATCGTCTCGGCGCTGAGGGGTTCGTCATCGACCGCCATGCGGGTAAGGCGGGCGATCACGTCGTTGTACGATTCACGCGGATAGCGTCGTAGCGCCTTCAACCGGTCGCGGACCTCGGGGTCGATCTTGACCGTCGTGCAGGCTGGCATACCATTGTATACGTGCGGTATACCAAAAAACTACGCATCATCGGCCGAGCTCCCTTCGCCATCTCAACGAGCGCATGATGTCATCGATGGCGTGTTCCGCTGGTCGTCGGGTCCTTGCGGTCCTCCGTTCCCGGTTCGAAGAATTCACCCAACCGATATGCTCGTGACCGAATATATCCTTACAAAAAAATCAGAAGTGATGATTGTTTGGACAGGGGCTCGGATCGCTCGTGATCGAGGACGGTGGAGACGGCATAAAGGTGAAGGGCTTCGTCTTATCGGGAGCGACGCGGCGAGCGCTGGTGTTGGTCGGAAACGAGGCAGAGGTCGAGATCGAAATATCGCCCACGCTGGCCAGCCCGTGCTGCTCGGGATCACGGGGCGGCCAAACCTTCGCCGCCACGGGCCGCCTCGCGCAGCTCGGGGTCTCGGAGCGGCGGGAGCCCGGCGATGCACGGCTGATCAGTGACGAGCGTCCCGTCCCGTACATGCGGTGAGCCTTCCCCCCGGTGTCACGGTCCCGTTCGGCGATGGAGACGGGCCATCGGCACGAAGGGAGAGCGATGGTCGTCGGAAACGCTCAATACCTCGCACGCATAGAGCTGGCAGAGGAGGACCCATGAAGACCCGGGACGAGGTGATCGCCATCCTGCGTGAACTGAAGGTAGAGACGGCCCCCCTCTTCGGCGTTCGGCGGTTCGGCCTCTTCGGGTCGTATGCCCGGAACGAGCAGTCCGAGCGGTCCGATATCGACCTGCTTGTCGAACTCGAGCGTCCGGTGCCGTTCAGTACGTTCTGCCGCCTTGAAGACCTGATCAGCCAGCGTATGGGCGTCGCAGTCGACATGACCACGCCGGACGGGCTGCACCCCCGGATCGAACGGCGGGTGCTCGCCGAGGCGGTC
>LAHU01005644.1_pt1 | contig 13949 bp, 10 predicted proteins | sample 329631 | NCBI WGS metagenome assembly LAHU01 (sample SAMN03275698, study PRJNA271635) | activated sludge metagenome | isolation source: sample C-0 Zero hour mixed sludge faded in reactor as a methanogenic...
TTTGAGACCCATACAATATTGTATGGGTCTCAAAGGGTTATAATGTCCTCCCGTGTAAGCATGGTGAAAGTGAATGGATTAATTTTCCTCTAAAGATCCCTGAAGTTCTCCCGGAATGAGGGACCTATAAAAAATTGGCCTCCAGCCTCGCCCACTGCTCGCTCCGCTCACGACGAGGGCTCGGCTTGCGGCGGATATGTAGTTGTCTCTTTACCGCTGCACTTCGGCGACGCCCTCGCTGCGCTCGGTGGCGGCCTCCGTTCCGCTGGTTATCCGGTTTCTCTCCTCGCTCTCTGGTCCCTGGAATCCTCCTGGTGCAGACGGCGCCAGGTATATCAATCGGTCCTCCCTTCCGCTCCTCGGCATCGCTCCGGTAGGACGCGATCAGATAAGCCGGTCGCCTGCCCTGGAGGGTGTCCCGGTCCTGGTCCCGGGATCCTACAACCTCCACAGATGCGCCAGAACGGGCGATCTCATCACAGGACGTATCCCAATACCCCCCTGTCGACCAGCCCAATCGATCGAGATCTCCTCCTCCCCATGGACCAGAGAGGATGGAACCGACCTCCTGCCCCGAAGGGGATATATCCCGCTGACTGCCTCTCCCTGAGGGAGAGGAGGAGCCCGGCCCGGAGGGTGAGGAGAGAGGGGGGACCTCGCCGTCCCCCCGGCGCGATGAAAGGGCGGGAGTGAGGGGGATCAACGACGCATCAGCGGAGCGAACCGGCCTCAGCGGCCCGAGTGACCGGAGGGAGCGAGTCATCGAGCGTCAGAGACGCTAATACACAAGCGACGAACAGGCTGTCTCAACAGGCTGCGAGGAGTGGTAATAAACAGCCGACGGCAAGGAGGTCACGACGCAGCCGTGGGCGTCCGAGACTGGGAAGAAGCTGAGAAAAGCAGGCATACGATAAGATACGAAGCAGAGTGGAGTATCGCATGGTATGCCGTCGGCTAAGCTAAGTTAGCCTCCGGGAGGTGCCCTTGCGGCGGGTGGCAAAATCCCCTTTAGCAACTCGTGAAAAAAAACGCGACTTACAATTGCAGCAGAATTCAAGCTTTCCCAGATCACATCAATAGGCACACCTCCGTTTCACTCCGGTATCCCAGCTCCCACTGATCTTGTCAACTTGTCAGCGATTTCAGCGGTCATCCCTCCCTTAATACATCGGCATCACCGCCTCCCTCCGTACATTCTGCCTGGGATTTCAGCACAAGAGATATCCGTCGCCCGGTGCTGGCGCGAAAACCATCACCGGGCTCCCTGGATAACTCTTGCGCCTGTTGAAAGCCCGTTCCCAAGGGCGGACATCCCTCCGTTCTACTCCAGGATGACCGCCTGTGTGGTCTCAATGGTTTGTTCGGCTATCGGCGGCCATACCTCCGCTGATGCGTCGGTATCCCCGCCTCCACTGGACGGCGCCAGGCATATAGATCGGTCCTCCCTCCCGCTCCTCGGCATCGCTCCGCTCGGACGCGATCAGATAAGCCGGTCGCCTATTTTGCGGGATACATGCCGAATCAACCATCCTTCACCTTTCGGAGCTCGGGGACCCGGAGCCGTAAAAAGGGCCCGTGGCAGGTGACAACCTGGATGTCCTTCACCCCTCGTCGCCCGTTTCACCCATCGCCGCACCCCGCCGGTTTGAGCTGGGCGGATGATGATACCGATGTGTCCATCGGACCGGCGGTTTCATCGAGCCGACCGGCGGAGGCGGGCTAGGCGATGGAAGGGGTGAGGGACCGACATCCATTTTAGTCAGAGAAAATATCCTTCGAAAATTGGTTCAAATGATTAACAGGATGGTAAAACCTCGTTAAAAAAATTCCTTTTACAGCGTACATTTTCTAATACCAACCAGCATCAAATTTTTATTAGAACGATTTATATTAAAAAATAAATGTTATGTGTTACGGGGGAAGCATGGATAATAATGTGAAAAAAACCACAATAATTGCCTTTAAATCGTTTCTATTTTGGATTCCCTTATTTGCTATATTTTATCTCTTTTTATTCTTTATCTCTTTTTTATATTCTCTTCAAGACCAACAACAGGCATTCTGGGCCGTTATACAAATTATTATTTCATTAATAATTCCCATATTTTTCGTTGATTACACAATTCGTCATGAAAACAAAAAAGAGTATACTGTGGCGTTAAATCATTTGAAAGAAGAAATATTGATAATCAATCAAAATCTTGATTTTCATGAATTTTATATTAATATTCTTGTTCGTGAGTGGAACATTTTAAATGGAAATCCGGATAATTGGTTGCCAAAGATTCCCTCCTATGGTTTATCATATGGAATGTACCAGAGGACCAGGAATTTATCTTGGGAAGAATCTCATGGGTTACCGGGTTATTTATTGCAATATCTGCCCAGTAAAGCGTATTATCTATTTTTGGAAAATGGGTTTTATAATCAAATTAAAACTCCTCGAAAGCATTTGTTAAATATTCGATCCATTGATAATAGCAGGATTTGGCATTTAATGGAAATGTATGACTATTGTATCGATTTTAGTCAAAAATCACAAGAAATTGAACAACTAATTCATGATAAAATACGAGACGATCCTAGTAAAGAAGAAGATATTTACCTATATTATGGCTATATTCTCTTTTTATACAATAATCGATGTAAAAGTAAATTTGATGAACATTTTAACGCAATTAATTATAAAGAATTCCGAGATCTTGAATATTCCATAGTTGATTCTTATAGAGAGTCAATTTTAATGATTTTTAAAAATTATATAATAAAAGAATAGATCGATATCCTCCTTATCACACTAAAACACCACCTAGACGGGAATCGGCGATGGAAAGGGCGCAAATAAGAAATATGCGCAATTATCGAGTATAAGCAGGACGGAATACAACTAATTATCAACTAAAGGTTGATTTACAGGCGTTTTTAATATTTAATCACTTTGTATACGCGACCTCCGTCTAAATCATCATTCAATCCCCAACTGCAATCAAAAAGAAATAATTATCGTTCTTTCTCAGTATGATAGTAGAAGAGAGTTCCTTTTCAATCTCGATACATAACGACAGAGTCAAAAGGGGAGAATCATGACAATAACAACCGGCAATAATGGAAAATCACTTGAATCTTGGATATGGGACGCGGCCTGCAGTATTCGGGGGGCTCAGGACGCACCAAAATACAAGGACTTTATCCTCCCCCTAATTTTTACGAAACGGCTCTGCGATGTCTTTGACGATGAGATCAATCGCGTCGCAGAGGAGGTCGGATCGCGAGGAAAAGCCTTCAAATTGGTTGAAATGGACCATAAACTCGTCCGGTTCTACCTCCCGTTCGTCCCGGAAAATCCTGAAGAACCAGTATGGTCAGTGATCCGAAAGCCCACGACCAAGATCGGCGAACAGGTCACAACCCGGTTACGCGAGATTGCATCGTTCAACCCTGCACTTGATGGAATCATCGATCGCGTGGACTTCAACGCCACAACGCACGGGGTCCGTGATATCGAAGATGACCGCCTCTCGAACCTCATCGAAAAAATCTCTGAGAAACGCCTTGGCCTGAAGGACGTCGAGCCTGATATTATCGGCCGGAGTTACGAGTATCTTATCCGGAAGTTTGCGGAGGGCGGGGGTCAGTCTGCCGGGGAGTTCTATACACCCTTCCATGTCGGCCTTATTATGGCTCGAATCATGGATGCTGAACCGGGGATGGAGGTCTACGACCCCTGCTGCGGATCCGCGGGTCTGCTTATCAAGTGTGAACTTGCACTTGAAGAGAAGATGTCTCGTCGGTCGAAAGAAAAATACGCCCCTCTCAAACTTTACGGCCAGGAAAACATCGCCGGGACCTGGGCCATGGCAAAGATGAACATGATCATCCACGATATGGAGGGCGAGATTGAACTTGGTGATACATTCAAGATCCCGAAATTCCGAACAACCGGCCGGCTCCGTACCTTCGACCGGGTCGTTACAAATCCGATGTGGAACCAGGACTGGTTTACCGAGACTGATTATGATGCCGACGAGTTTAGCCGATTTCCCTCGGGGGCAGGGTTCCCAGGGAGACAGTCGGCAGACTGGGGCTGGGTTCAACACGTCCTTGCCTCTTTAAATGAAACCGGCCGAGCAGCAATCGTCCTTGATACAGGGGCAGCATCTCGAGGGAGCGGCAATGTTGGCCGGAACAAGGAAAAGACGGTCCGGTCCTGGTTCGTGGAGAACGATTTAATCGAGGGTGTCATCTATCTCCCCGATAACCTTTTCTATAACACACCTGCACCAGGAATCCTCGTCTTCCTCAATAAGGCAAAGCCTCAGGAAATGAGGGATAAAATGATTCTGGTGAATGCCAGTGAAGTCTTTGCAAAGGGAGACCCCAAAAATTACATCCCCCATGAGGGCATCACTCGCATCGTGGAAACTTATCTCAGTTGGAAAGAGGAGGATAAATTCAGTCGGATCGTCGACAAGGCCGAAATCGTGAAAAACGATTATAACATTTCACCATCGCGGTATATCCATACGACCGATGCCGAAGAATACCGTCCCCTTGGGGAGATTCTCGAAGAGCTCGAGGTACTGGAAGCGGAGGCCATGGAGACGAATGCGGCGCTACGAGCGGTGTTGAGGAGATTGGGGGTTTGAGATTGAATAATACCTGGGGAAAAGAATTATTAAAAAGTTTTATAGCGTTAGAAACAGGTAAACGAGAAAAAGGAGGAGGTCGAGATAGCGGTGAAATTCCTAGTCTTGGTGGTGAGCATATCTCGAATGGTGGTCAAATATGTTTTCAGGAGAGACCAAAATATATCTCTCGAAAATTGTATGATTCCCTCAACCAAGGTAAAATTCAAAACCGAGATGTCCTTTTAGTTAAAGACGGTGCAACAACAGGAAAGACTGCATGGGCTGTCCATATTCCCTTACCTCTTGCAGTTAATGAGCATGTCTTCTTAATCCGTTCAATTGATTCTAGTAAGTTGGATAATGGTTATTTATTTTATTTCCTCCGCTCCGATATTGGGCAAAGACAAATTCAGAAACGTTATCATGGATTAATAGGGGGCGTCAATCGTTCAGACGTTCATGATATTGAAATTATCTTACCGCCAGTTAATGAACAACGCCTCATCGCCACCATTCTCACTACGGTTCAGCAGGCCATTCAGCAGCAGGAACGGCTCATCGCCCTCACCAATGAGCTGAAGAAGGCTCTCATGCAGAAACTCTTTACTATGGGCACCCGGGGCGAACCGCAGAAGATGACGGAGATTGGGCCGATTCCGGAGAGTTGGGAAATACACATTATTGATAATAATTTTGAAATGCAATTAGGAAAAATGCTTTCAAAAAAAGCAAAATTGGGGATTCTATCGAAACCGTATCTTCGTAATAAAAATGTTCAATGGGGTAAAATTGATGTTTCCGATATATATGAAATGGACTTTAACAAGGACGAACAACTGAAATTCCGTCTTAAAGACGGTGATTTGCTAGTTTGTGAAGGGGGTGAACCTGGTCGTGCTGCAATTTGGTATGGTCAAATTGAAGAATGCTATTATCAAAAAGCCCTTCACAGACTTCGCCCAAAAACAAATAAAATAACAAACCAGTTCCTACTGTATTGGCTTTGGTATTCCATTGGCAATCAAAATATTCAGGGAATTTCAGGTGCAAGTTCAACAATTGCCCATCTTCCAGCCACCCAATTAAAGCGTCTTTGCACACCCATTCCATCAATTGAAGAACAAGGGGTGATTTGTGAATTATTAAATAATGTTGAAGATACTGAAAATCTCAATATTATAAAGCGGAATAGATTAACAGATCTCTTCCATTCGCTCCTCCACCAGCTTATGACTGCTCAAATACGGGTGAACGAGGTGGATCTTTCAGAATTGAAGGCAATCGGTATCGAGGTGGATTGAAATGCCAGTCCCCGGGGAGTATAAAACAGTCCAGGCGCGAATTCTCAAGTACGCCCAGGAGATCGGTTGGACATTCATCCCTCGGGGAGATGCAGAGAGGAATCGCCAGTTTAACCCTAATGCAAAAAATCCATCAGAAGCAGCGAAAGGTGCGTCTCTCTATTTTAACGACCTTCTTTATTCAAAAGTCCGCGAATTCAACCCCCGATACAACGAAGCAGCCGGGGTATTAATCGGGGACCTGCATCGACTCCAGACAAATGTCTATGGAAACCGTGATTTCCTGAATTATCTTCGGAATCAGGCAACATTCTTTTATTCCGAAGAAAATCGCGAGCTCAATCTGGTTCTTATCGATTATGATCACACTGAACGCAATGTCTACGAAGTGACCGAGGAATACACGATCAATAACGGTAGATATGGAAACCGGGAGGATGTAGTCTTCCTTATCAACGGCATTCCTATCCTGGTAATTGAATGCAAGAATGCGAACAGTGACGAAGCCATCGCTCTTGGTGTAGACCAGATTCGGAGGTATCATTCTGAAAATCCGGAGGTGTTCATCCCGGAGATGGTCTATACCGTTACCGAGGCTATCGGATTCTCCTATGGCGTGACATGGAACACCATCAGGAGGAATATTTTCAACTGGAAAGACGAGGATGTTGGCAATCTTGAAATGAAAATCAAGAGTTTCTGTGCCATCCCGCACGTCCTGGATCTGCTCAGGAAATACATCATCTTTGCCGAAAAGGACGAGGAACTCCAGAAATACATCCTCAAGCAGCACCAGACCGCAGCGGTCCAGCAGGTCGTGAATCGGTGCCTCGATGTGACGAAAAGGCGTGGACTTGTCTGGCATACTCAGGGCAGCGGAAAAACCTTCACCATGATTAAGGCCGCAGAGCTACTTTTCAAAGCCCCACAGGCAGAGAAACCGACAATCCTGGTAATAATCGACAGAAACGAGCTGGAAGACCAGATTCTCCGGAACCTTGTGATGCTCGGCCTGAATAACCTCGAACATGCACATTGGATCTCCCGGCTCGTAGAACTCTTAAGGAATGATTACCGGGGGATCATAGTAACGATGATTCACAAGTTCGACGAGATGCCTGCGAATATCTGTGAACGCCGGAACGTCTACGTCCTTATCGATGAGGCACACAGGACAACCGGTGGAGACCTTGGGAACTACCTGTTTGCGGCATTGCCGAATGCAACTATGATCGGCTTTACTGGAACCCCGATCGATAAAACAACCTATGGAAAAGGAACGTTCAAGACATTTGGAATAGATGACGAAAGAGGATACCTCCACAAATATTCGATTGCTGAAAGCATCGAAGATGGCACTACGCTTCCCCTCTTCTACAACCTCGCACCGAATGAGATGCTCGCCAACGCTGATCTTATGGAGAAGGAATTCTGGTCGATTGCTGAGGGAGAGGGGATTGCTGACATCGATGAACTCAATAAGATCCTAGACCGGGCAGTAAATCTGAAGAACTTTCTGAAGGCCGATGACCGGATTGACAAGGTTGCAAAATATGTCGCCGAGCACTATTTGCAAAACGTCGAGCCGTTGGGATACAAAGCGTTTCTCGTCGGGGTCGACCGGCCGGCATGTGCGAAATATAAATCAGCCCTCGATAAGTATCTCCCCCCTGAATATTCCCAGGTCATCTACACAGGCAATCACAACGATACATCGGATTTGAAACAATATCATATCAGCAAAGAAGAAGAGAGGCAGGCCCGGAAACAGTTTGCAAAGTTCGGCACCGTACCAAAGATCTTCATCGTCACTGAAAAGTTACTCACCGGATATGACGCTCCCCTTCTCTATGCCATGTATCTTGACAAGCCAATGAGGGACCACACTCTCCTCCAGGCTATTGCCCGGGTAAATCGCCCGTATGAGAGCGAGTCCGAGGAGATGGTCAAGCCACACGGCTTTGTCCTTGACTTTGTGGGAATTTTTGACAAACTTGAGAAAGCACTGGCATTTGACAGCGATGAAATCAATGCCATCATCAAAGATATCAAGTTGCTCAAGGCATTATTCGCGCAAAAGATGGAAAATATCGCCCCGGCGTATATCGCACTTATCACCAGGAACTTCGATGATAAGGATGTTGACTCACTCATCGAGCACTTCCGCGACAAAGACCATCGAAAGACCTTCTTCAGGGAATACAAAGAGATCGAGATGTTGTACGAAATCATCTCCCCCGATGCATTTCTCGGACCCTATATCAAAGATTATGCCACACTCTCGAATATCTACAAGGTTGTCCGAAAAGCATATTCAAAGCAAATCTATGTTGACAAGGCTTTCCAGAGAAAGACCAATGAATTAGTTCAACAGCATGTAAGCAGCGGTGATATCAGCACTGTAGAAGAGTTCGTTGAAATCAATCCCGAGACCATCGAACTGATAAAGAAACAGAAAGGCGGCGACAATACTAAAATTATCAATCTTATTAAAAGTATCCAGAAAATCGCAGAGGAAGAGAGCGATGATCCATTCCTGATTGCAATGGCTGAGAGAGCCAAAGCAGTCCAGGAGGCATACGAAGGGAGACAGATTGACACTTCAGAAGCATTGGATAAGTTATTCGGTGAAATTGAGAAGAATGAACAACGAAAAAAAGAACAGGCGGAGAGAGGATTTGACGGTTTGCGGTTCTTTATTTATCAAAGTCTCTCGGACGCTGGCATTACGGATCCAGATCTCGTAAGCGGGAAGATCAGGCATGCGTTTGTCATCCATCCAAATTGGCAGGTCAGTGAAGCTGAACTTCGTGAGCTTCGAAATGAGGTAACTTTTGCAATAGTTGCCCAGTTAGATGATCTGGATCTCGTCACAAAAGTTGTTGATGATCTGTTCACGCTTCTATCAAAGGCATATCAGATGTGACAATGGCTGACGTTAATGAGAAGAAGATCTTCAAGGACCGTGTCCAAGATTGGGCGCAGAAACTTGAAATAAATCTCCACAGTATTGTAATCCGGGAAATGACCAGAAAATGGGCGTCTTGTTCAACAAATGGCATTATGACCTTTGATACTGACGTGTTGTCGCTTCCCTCTGATCTTCAGGATTATGTAATAGTTCATGAATTACTGCATATTCAGGTCCCAAATCATGGCAGATTATGGAAGAGTCTGATGAGGGCACACCTTGGAGATTATGAACAAAAGGAGAAGCGATTGGAAAACTTTTGATAAAAGAAAAAACTCCATTTTAACGAAATTTATCTTGGGAGGAAAAAATTAAAACAAACCCTGACAGCAAAATGACAGGCTATAAACCTCTCATCGAATCAGTTAACTTATGGAATCAAAAATAATTCGGGGCTAAGGGCATGAGTATCATTTCACAGAGATCCGATATCATTTCTTCTTTGCATTTGTTGGAAAAGATTTCAATTTATAGACTATTAATGAGAATTAAATAGATATTTAGAATAGGGATAGCGGGTTTAATTCTATAATCAATGGGCCCTCGTTTCTTATCTTGCGGATTAATGCAATTTCTCTTTCAAATCTCATTTCTTCGCTAATGAACTCAGCATTATCCAGTAGGTCATTTATGTCTTGGTTTTCAAATACATCTGTTTTATAAAATGCAAGATATTGAGAAATATACACATTCGCTTCCCCCCATCGCGAATTAATGTTTAGATAAATACCAAGAGCCTGTTCATAACGTTCTATCATTTTATCAATAATTGATTGGTCATAATTTTGAGATACATATTGTAATCTATCAATTTCACATTCTATTAGTAAAGCATGGGCATATCGATTGATGTTCCTGATGCGTGCGGATTCCATTTTTGCTTCTTCGCACTTCTTTAGTGCTATTTCGACATTTTCTTGGATTAAGTTATTTTTTAATTTGTTCTTGTGATTCGTTGTCATCGCTTCATATGCTTTAGCACGATAGTATTCTGCCCATCCATGAAGAAGCCAAACATATCCTCTGAATCCATTATCTCGACAAATTTTTTCGGCACATTGATAGTATTTAAAGCATTCATCTAATTTATTGTCCATTCTATAAGCAGTTCCAATTTTTCGGAAAGCGTCACTTTTTATACGCTCTATCATCACTGATTTTTTATTTTCGTTTTCATGATTTTTACATAAATCAAGCGCTTTATTGAAACACATTATTGCATCAGTTGTATCACCTCGGTATACATGAACCTCTCCTAATCGAAAAAACGATCTGGCTCGTAAAATAGGATTAATAGAAGTTCCTCTGAATTCTTCATTTATCGTTTGTTGAAAATCGTCAATTGCCTCTGGAAGCCGATTTAAATGAAGCAATATATGACCTTTTGATATCTGGGAATAAGCAAGTAGCGAATAAATATCCAAGTTATTTTTTTTAGCTAAAACAATTGCATTATTATATTGATCAAGTGATGCTTCATACATATCGAGAATATGAAAAAGATCAGAAAGCCAGAGATATATCCGGGTGTCACGCTCATTTTCTGGATGTCCCTCAACAGTAATCTTATAATCAGCGATGAGACCACGTTCGACTTCATTTGAGTTAGAATCAGCATCTTTCCAAACATCTCGCCAAATGTTCAGTAATGCCGAACTTGCTGAAGCCCCTCTTTTAAGGTCATCGACAATTGTATTAATTTTTGATAGAATCAACTGTCCAAATTCAAATCGCGTTCCATCTTCGATTAATCGTTTGCTGAAAGTGTCTCCGATCTCCCTTCCTTCTTTATAATAAATTTTCTGTTGTTGATTGTCTCTATCAGGTAGGATTCTTTTTTTTTCCTCTACGTTAGCATCCTTTAAACGTCGTTCAATTCTTCGTTTCTCACGTTCTTCAAATGTAGCCGGAGTATATTCCAATAATTTATTAATGCACCTAAATTGATTTGCTCTCGCAGATGCCCCCAATTTGTTCAAATATTTCTGGTATTCAGTAAATACCCATGTCCTTCGTAATACAAAGAAAGCATTAATACTGTTTTTATTATATGAACGGACAATAATATCTTTGTTTTCCAGCTTGCGTAAAGCTTTTCGAATGGCAGCTATCGTATACTTTGATAAAATAATTCGGAGATTTTTAAGGCGCATTGGTCCTTTATTCAGCAGAATAAGAATATCTCTTTCAGAGGGTGAAAGTTTGAACCCTCCTACAACCAATAAATTATTAAACTCTTTTTGATCAATCATCAAGTAATTAAATATTCGAGCGAACATATTCAATCTACTGTTATCGGATTATTTAAGTCAAAATTAAGTGGATTTTTTTCCAATTTTTTTGTATTTATTCCCTTTGGGGGCAATCACGAGTTAGGCAAATATGGAAAAAATTTTTGCCTGGAGTGAAAACATGAAACCCCAAAACCAACCTTATGGTCCGATCCGAAATCCCCTCGGACCCCCCTTAACGAAGTGTGACAGAAGAGATATTAGTCCCTCTAACCACCAATGCCCTTCTCCAAGCCAGGAACTTCCTGATCTTCCTAATCGGCCAAGTATAAATCGACGCCCAGGTCGCAACGATTTTTGGGATCCGGTTAATTCTCGGAGGACCTTCCAGGAAAATGAATTTGAAACAGGAAACCGTGTGACCATCTTTATAGATAATTCATCAGTTTTTTTAGGGTCTCGAGAGAATCACATCCGCCTCGATCACCGAAGGCTCGTGGAATTTCTCAGTAATGAAGCGATCGGGGATCTTGAACTAGAAACGGCCAACCTTTACTGCACCATTGACCCTACCGCACATCCTGAGAAGTTGTCACAGACCAAGGGAGTGTATCAGATGTTCAGCACTTTCCCACGATTTGTAGTCAATGTCATCGAACTTCGCACAATGCAGCGAAATGGGGAGTGGCCATATATAAAGATCGAGAAAGGACTGGATGTAGCCCTTACTGCTGATCTTCTATTCATGGCATCTCGAAACCTCTTCGATATAGCTATCCTCTGCATCAGTGATGAAGCATATATCCCTGCAGTGGTGAGTGCTCAAAAGATGGGCCGTCAGATATACATCGCAACGTTCGACCACGATACCGCAACTCAATTTGCCACTATCGCAGATGGGGTCATTTCCCTGACTCATAATGCCAAGCAGATCGAACGAATAATTGAGTCGCCCTGGGTTGGATCCTCTCTTAATAGAGAGAGATCATTTAACAAAAGCCACTCCTTTTCTTGTCGGAGCACCAGTCAACATCTCGCAAGCAGGTCTGCATCCAACGCTGGAGGGGAGGTGTAAAGATGGTGAAAGGTAATCAATCCCTATTTATCATCATTTCTCTTATTTTTTTAATATCGTTAGCGTCACCGGCAATGGCGGTGGGGGATTATTACGGTCCTGCGGCAGTGAAGTACGCGCAAATATATGTCTCCCGTATGTGTGATTGTGGCATTTCCTATGCACCACCAACATCAGGTGGGGATTGTACCCACTTCGTCAGTCACTGTTTGGAAGCAGGAGGTATTAGCAACAGAGGATCTCATTATGCAACAAATTGGCTAGAGAACCCAGGCTTGATCGTTTCTGTGGATTCCCTGCGGAAATGGTTCCTGGAAACTGGCGTAGCCACTCAAGTTAATTCAATTACTGACCTTGAGCCTGGTGATGTCATATTATACATGCCCACTTCGTCTGGTAGTAACCACGCAACGCTCTATATAGGTTCCAATCAAGTAGCCAGCCATACGTCAAATGGTTTTTTTTATTACACCTACTTTGGAAAACCACAATTCTGGAAGATTAATGGTAGGAAGAGTTTTTCAAAAGGGGATATGGTTGAAGTCGAGAATTCATATTCCTCTGGATTAACGGTACGTGATTCCCCGGCGGGTAACTCAATTGCAAAGAAATTTGATCACACTCAAGGGATCATTATTGAAGACAACCCAACCCCCGAACTCTTACAATCGGATGCAAAAGTCTACATATGGTGGAAAATCCAATGGAGCGATGATGGATTAGTAGGGTGGTCAGCCCAAAGTTATCCCGGTCGAGATTATTATCTTAAAAAGATTACGACTCAAACAGGCTCTTTGGCGATTACATCAACCCCCCCTGGGGCGACGGTGTTCATTGATAATGTGAATAGAGGAATGACTCCCTCGAATGGCGCTCTCCAGATCAATAACATCCAAGGAGGGACGCATAATCTTCGGCTCTCTAAAACCAACTACCAAGATTATTCAACCTCGGTTACCGTAATAACGGGGGCTACAACACCGTACACGTTTTCGCTCACGCCAGTCCAGCAGCCGCAGACAGGCTCTTTGGCGATTACAATCGTCGCCAGGAGGTGCTTATATATACGTGGACGGTATTTTCCGAGGAGTAACTCCGGAATTAGCCCAACTTCGTATTGAGGATCTTACAGGTGGCTGTCATCAAGTTCGATTTTCTAAGCAGGGATTTTCAGATTTCACATATAGCATGATTGTAACCCCAGGAACGGTGAGATATTACAGTGAACCACTTCATACAGAGCAATTACCCCAAACCGGGTCTATCGCTCTTTCATCTAATCCTTCACCCGCTTCAATCTTCATCGACGATTCCTATTGTGGAGAGACATCTGCTTCCGGCTATACGATAGTACCAATGGTCCTTGTGGGAGTTCATCAGATGAAACTCACAAAATCAGGTTATCTGGACGATTCCTTTGAGGCAGTTGTCCAACCTGGAGGAACGACTTGGTATTCCCGTTCCCTTTCTTAATTTTTTATAGTCATGACCAAATAATAGTAATGTACTAAATCAGCTTGTATTTTAATCACCCAAATGAACTATGCCGCCAACCTACCATTTTTGAGGTGAACCGATCCCCTACTTTCGCGCGGCCCATAATCGCAGCATAATACTGACTTTCCCAGGTCCCGATGGGAGCATTTGGACGCTAATTCAGGATAATTACAATATTAACAAATATTGGGGATATTGATCCTGATTGGGGAATTGACCCGTCAAAATAGTATCAGTACTTCGCTA
>LAHU01004494.1_pt1 | contig 13667 bp, 8 predicted proteins | sample 329631 | NCBI WGS metagenome assembly LAHU01 (sample SAMN03275698, study PRJNA271635) | activated sludge metagenome | isolation source: sample C-0 Zero hour mixed sludge faded in reactor as a methanogenic...
CAGTGTAAAGAAAATCAACACCCCTGACAGCCTCAGCCACATCCTCAGTCAGGGTAATCTTTGCACCTGTTTCAGCGGCTATTTCACGGCATTTCTTCACGAGGTCATCCGCCGGCTGGCAAGCTTTCGGGGCAGCTGCCCGGAAATCCATACCCATTTTTGCAGCCCCTACCATCAGCGAGTTTCCCATATTGTTCCGGGCATCGCCAAGATAACAGAAGCTGATCCTGTTCAGGGGCTTGTCACTGTGCTCCATCATGGTCATGAAATCGGCCAGAATCTGTGTGGGATGAAACTCGGTGGTGAGACCGTTCCATACCGGAACACCGGCATATGCTGCAAGTTCCTCGACAATGTCCTGTCCGTAACCGCGGTATTCTATGCCATCGTACATGCGCCCCAGTACCCTTGCGGTATCCTTCATTGATTCCTTGTGGCCGATCTGTGATCCAGAAGGACCCAGGTATGTTACATGAGCACCCTGATCGAATGCAGCCACCTCAAAGGCGCAGCGGGTGCGGGTTGAAGTCTTTTCAAAGATGAGTGCTATGTTTTTTCCTTTGAGCCTCATCTGTTCGGTTCCTGCATATTTTGCCTTCTTAAGGTCAAATGACAGGCTGAGGAGAAATTTAATCTCTTCAGGTGTGAAATCCAGCAGTTTCAGGAAACTGCGGTTGCGTAAATTGTATGCCATGGTATCTCGGTTTTATGGATTTACAATTCTTAATGGCCTACGGCCAAGGTATTGATTATCATGTTCTTCTACAATGCCGAATGGCCTGTGGCCAAATTCGCAATTCGCAAATCGCAAATCGCAAATCTAATCATACTCCATCGTTATCTTGGTCCCATACCTCCTGTCTTCCAGCTTGAAGGCCTCGGTGATGACGCTCTTGCTGCCACCCGACTTCACAAAATTCAGACAGGCTTCAATCTTAGGCGCCATGCTGCCCTTGGCAAACTGCCCGTCAGTGAGGTACTTCATTGTATCCTTGTAATCAAGGAACTCCTTGATCTCCTGGTCAGGCTTCTTGTAGTTGATGTAAACATACGGAACATCCGTCAGAATGTAAAACTCATCCGCACCAATCGTCGATGCAAGCAGTGATGATGCAAGGTCCTTGTCAATCACTGCCTCAGCCGGCCTGACATCATTTTTTTCATCGATATATACCGGCACCCCGCCTCCACCTGCTGCAATCACGATGTTTCCCCTCAGTGCAAGTTCGCGGATCAGATCATGGTTCATTATGCTCCTAGGCTTCGGAGAGGGAACTACCCTGCGGAATCCGCCATGAGCCTTGACCTCCTCCCTGAAGACCCAGCCTTTCGCTTTTGCCAGCTCGTCAGCCTGCTCTCCGGTGTAAATCTTACCCACCCTCTTCTGAGGATCACTGAAGGCAGGGTCATCCTTGTCAACCACCACCGTGGTGATAAGGCAGACCACGTTCTTGTCTATGCCATGCCTGTTCAACACGTTCTTGAACATCCGCTCGATCATATATCCTATCCCGCCCTGCGAATCAGCAACACATATGTCAATGGGCATCTGGGCGATGCCGTACATCTGTTCACCCGCATCGTTCCGCATAAGTATGTTACCTACCTGCGGGCCATTCCCGTGTGTTATTACCAGATCATATCCCTCCCTCAGGAGAAATACCAGGTTCTCAAGAGTATCAGTTGTATTCTGCTCCTGTTCATCAATGGTTCCTACCTGATCACCTCTGAGCAGTGCATTGCCTCCCAGGGCTATAACCGCCAGCTTTTTGCTCATATACCTCCTTTGAAATTGAGGTAACAAAGCTAAAATTTTAAATGAAATTAAAACATGGCAAATATTATTCCGGCTGTATCTGAGTTATTATAATACCCCGCGGCCGGCCGCGAAGGTTGAGTTTTGCATTTTTACTACTTTTACAGCCAAATAGCGTAGCGTGAAGTACAGCTCCCTCTCCCTGATCCCGATTATTCTTTCTTCCTTATTGCTTGCCTCATGCAAGGGCGACAGTAAGTACAGGAACATGAGAGAGGGGGAGATATACTATAATATTAAATATGTCAGCAACCCTTCATCTCTCTCCTCAGACCTCCTCCCGAAGGAACTGGTGATAGCCTTCAGGAATGACCTTATCAGCACCAGGCTTAAAACTCCGATCGGGAACTCCGGAGTGACCACCGTGGTCAACCCGAAGGAAAATATTTACGATACATACCTTAACATCCTTGCATTCAAGTACTACTTTCCGGGAAACTACAGGGATATTCAGCCAGGCTTCAAATCCATGGAGGGAATTTCCGTTCACGATACCGGAAGGAAATCAGTGATCTGCGGCTTTAACTGCCGGCAGGCCAGGGTTGACATGCCTGATAAAAAAACATCAAGATATATCTGGTATACTACTGAAATTAAAGCGGAGAATCCTAACCGGATGACCCCGTACAGGGAAGTTGACGGTGTGCTTATGGACTTCTTCTACATTATCGGCGACGCCGAACTGCAGTTTACGGCTGACGAAGTGCTGGCAAAACAGATCCCCGACAAGGAATTCCAGAGGAAAAGCAACTATCGCAAGGTCACGGCAAAGTACCTCGATACCCTTATCATGAAAATGATTTCATTTTGAAGAGACCCTTTCGCGTCAGCCAATTTTCTTACCTTTGCTAATCGTTTTACAGACCGCTGTAACAAGGGCACAATAATTTCATCGCACGATGAGCAAGAAGAAGAAAGGAAACGGTTCATCATCACAGAAAAAGGCTTCAGCCGGCAATCAGTCAGGGGAAAATCTGAGATTCATAGTGGGACTGGTACTGCTGGTTTTTGCACTCTACCTCCTGGTGGTATTCATTTCGTATGTACTTACGGGCAATGCCGACCAGGATTCACTCAGCATGCAGCCTGATGACAAACCTTTTGCCTATAAAAACTGGGGAGGTAAGGTCGGTTTCAGGCTTGGCCATTATTTCATGTTCAACGGTTTCGGGCTTGGTTCCTTCTTCATTCCGCTGGTCATCGGCGCATTCGGACTGGCACTTCTGAAAGTCAGGTACTTCAGGCTCTGGAAGAATGTGCTCCGCTTCCTTATGGCAACAGTTCTCGTTTCAGTGATCCTTGGCTACTTTGCAGGACAGTCAACCTTCCTTGGTGCCGGACCTGGCGGAACTTTTGGTTATATGATTGCCAACTACCTGAATGACGGACTGGGGAAAGTGGGTACAGGTGCAGTCTTGCTGGTTGTCGCTATTGCTTACCTCATCTTTGCCCTTCATGTCAGCCCCCAGACTATCAGGCAGCCGATCGCCACAGTGGCAAAGGCAGGTGTTTCGGTGCTCACCGGCGAAGGGCGGAAGAAAGATGTGGTAACGGATGATGTCAATATTGCCCCCGGAGAGAATTACCCTCCTGTTGAACAGGAGCCACTCAGGGCAGATGAGGAGGAAACCGAGGATATTGATGATTTCTACAAGCCGCCGGTGGTCGCTGTTGAAGACAAACCTCTTGTAAATGTTATTGACCGGAATAAGAAACCCGTCTCCAGTGAACCGGTTGAGGAGGATTCAGTGAGTGACCTCCCCCCTTTTGACCCGAGGCTCTCGCTGTCGCGCTACAAATTTCCGACCCTGGCGCTGCTTCGTGATTACCGTAGCCCGGGAGCAACCACCAATGACGAGGTGAATGCAAACAAGGAGATAATCCTCAAAACACTGGCTGACCACAAGATCACCATCAAGCAGATTTCGGCAACAGTAGGGCCAACCGTGACACTATACGAGGTGGTCCCCGACAGGGGTGTCAAGATCCACCGCATCAAGTCGCTTGACAATGACATAGCCCTTAGTCTCTCGGCTCTGGGTATCAGGATCATTGCCCCCATCCCCGGCCGCGGCACGGTGGGCATAGAGGTGCCCAACAAGAAGGCTGAAACGGTATCGATGAAAGGGCTGCTTGCATCACGGGAATTCACTGACACAAGGTTCGAACTGCCGCTGGCCCTGGGACGGACTATCACAAATGACCCGTTTATCATCGATCTCACGAAGATGCCTCACCTGCTCGTGGCAGGCGCCACAGGACAGGGCAAATCAGTGGGACTGAATGCAATCATCACCTCGCTGCTTTACAGGAAGCACCCGGCTGAACTGAAGCTGGTGCTCATCGATCCCAAACGGGTCGAACTACCCCTCTACGCGAAGATCGAACGTCACTTCCTTGCCAAGCTTCCCGATGAGGAAGATGCTATTGTCACCGACACGAAGAAGGTGATCAATACTCTCAATTCACTGTGCATACTGATGGATCACCGCCTGGAACTCCTGAAACTGTCACAGACAAGAAATATTAAGGAGTACAACGACAAGTTCATTGCCCGCCGCCTCAATCCTGAAAAAGGACATGACTTCATGCCCTATATAGTGCTTATAATAGACGAGTTCGCTGATCTGATAATGACCTCGGGACGCGATGTTGAGGCCCCTATCGGCAGGCTGGCGCAGCTCTCCAGGGCAGTCGGGATACATCTTATCATTTCAACACAGAGGCCCTCGGTAAGCATTATCACCGGCTTCATCAAGGCCAACTTCCCCTCACGTATTGCCTTCAGGGTATTCTCCGGGGTCGACTCCCGCACCATACTTGACACCACCGGTGCCGACAGGCTGGTAGGCCGTGGCGATGCACTCATCTCCCAGGGAGGAGAACCAATCAGGGTACAGTGCGCCTTCATTGACACACCTGAGATAGAAGAGGTTACCGAATACATCGGCTCCCAGCACGGTTACCCCGAAGCATTCCACCTGCCCGAATATGTAGGCGATGAAGAAGCAGGTAACGGGAACAATGAAGTTGATCTTAAAAAACGTGACCCGCTATTTGACGAGGCAGCCAGGCTGGTGGTGCAGCATCAGCAGGGATCCACGTCTCTTATCCAGAGAAGGATGCAGCTGGGATACAACCGTGCAGGCAGAATTATTGACCAACTGGAAGCTGCAGGCATAGTCGGACCCTTCGAGGGAAGCAAAGCCAGGGAGGTGATTGTACAGGATCCGCAAACATTGGAACAGATTTTGAAGAGGCTTGATGAAGAGAATCTGTAAAATGAAACTGACAAACTCAATATTTCTCCTCACGCTTCTGTCCCTCACTGCCATGGCACAGAAGGATCCAGACGCAGTAGCTGTTCTTTCGGAGTTCAGAAATAAAGCTGCATCCGCCCCTTCTGTTAAGATTGATTTCGACATACTGGCATATGATGCGAAGGAGGATCAGGAGACTGAGACTGAAGGCACCGTTGTGATCAGCGGAGACAACTACAGGCTGACGCTGCCTGATAACCTGATATTGGCTGACGGCAAGGCAGTATGGAATTACATGCCCGATGTAAAAGAAGTAACAGTAACAGAACCGGATCCGGCTGATGAATCATTCATGTCGAAGCCTTCAATGCTCTTCTCAATGTACGAGAAAGGATATAAAGTCAGGCTGGTGGAACAGAATCCCACCGGGTGGATCATCGATCTGTACCCGGAAGACATCAGGCTGAACCTGGTGCGTATCAGGCTGGCTGTTGGCAGGACTCTTCATGACCTCCGGTCAGCCGAGTACAAGACCAAGGACGGCATGACCCTCACCCTGACTGTTACAAAGTATGACCTTACGTTCCGGCCACCGGCCAGGTACTTTGCCTTCAACCCCGCCGATCACAAGGGGGTGGAGGTAATTGACTTGAGATGAATCCCGGAAACATAAAACTGCTGGTCATCGTCATACTGGTGCTGCTTGTGTTGTACTTTATCCTTCGTGCCAGGACAGAGAGGATCAGGCGCCGCCGCGACGATCACCATTCAAGGTTCAGGAAAAACAGGTGATTAATTCTGTTGAATAGTTAAAAAGAGGCTGCCTCATCGGAGACAGCCTCTTTAAATTATTAATCCGGTTATTATTAATACGAGATATTAAACGTAAAGGTACCAAAACTACCCTCATCAACTGTAATTGCAATATTTAGCGAAATAGCCCGAGTACAGGTATTTAATGAACCACTGCCTGCAAAAGCAATATTATGATACGGTGCCCCCCAGGTAACTAATGAAGCAAGTACTGTTTTGGGCACAGTAATATTATAATTAGCAGGATTAATAATAAGCGGTAATGGTCCTCCGTCTTCGTTTAATCCATCTAATGTTTCAAGTCCGGCAACAAGCAGAGTGTATTCATCATCAGGATCAAGAGTAACAGTAACCGGTCCATTTATTCCCCAGCCAGAACTTTGAGCATTGGCAGTGCCAACATAATCAGCTGCAACATAATCACAGGCAATCAAAGGATTTACAGCAGCAGCGGATCGGTAATACTTGTCTCCTGATTTGGTCAGGATTTCGATATTTACATACTTTCCACCCTGCATATCATTAACTGACATTCCAATAGCAGTAGCAACATCAGTAAGTTTAACCTGTACGCCTGTTGCAGGAATAGTGAATTGCTGCAACTGGGCCCTTTGCTGACCACCATCATACGACACTTCAATCAAACCATCCATTGTCTGGCCTCCGTCTCCTGCTGTAACATCAAATGCCACATATGTGTTTGCCAAATCGGCTGCCAGGAAAATTGAAGGATCCAGGTTCTCGATCACAGGAGTCGCTTTAATCAGATTTCGTTCTCCGGCAGGATCATCAAATTTGGTCTCACACCCCGTAAGAGTGAGGCCTGATATGATCATCAATGTTAAGAATCTATTTATATTTTTCATGATAATATGCTTTTTTTCGTTAGAATATATTATCTGGTTCCGCCAGCCCACCAAACCTTATCTGTGTAAACATAACTTCCGTCTCCGTAAGCTGCTGTAACATTTGGGTTAGTAGTAACATCAGAAGAGCCATAGGTAAATCGTTGCGGGAACCCGACAGTATTATTATAGGGATTCTTCAGTTCAATCACATCGTCTCCCATTGCTTCCAACCTGCGGATATCACTATATGCTTCAAGAGCTTCCTCTTCGTAAAAAGCAATATATTTCTGATTCATCACCTCACTTATTGGATCTGCGTCAAACAATACTTCAACTTTATCTGTAAAATAAGCATCTGCATCTGCGGCTGTTAAACCAACATTTGGTTTTTGGAATGCAGCGGTGATTGCTTTCTTAAGAGCTGTCTTTGCCAGGGCCAGGTTTGCTGCTCCTCCAAGTCTCACATAAGCTTCAGCTTTGATGAATTCAAGTTCATGATAGCTGAAAATATAAGTCGGAGCATCTGCTACGCTTAAGCCAGAGATTCCGTACAGAGACTGAATATCGACGCTCGCACCATTCTCGGCAAAAACAAGCTCACCATCACCGTTCGGATTGGGCACGAAATATATGTCATCTCTCGGATCATCTCGTGATAACAACTTTTCATGCAAACTCAAACTTGCAGCATGCGAGTTTCTATCCTGTAACATTCTGTACCATGCACCTGATTGAGAAGAACTGCCATCAAAAGTCAGCAGACACTGGTCATCAATCCCGGTGAAAGAATTACCTGCTGCAGCTATAACTTCGTTATAACTTGGATTTCTATGAGACAATCTCAGTAAGTACCTGGCTTTTAATGCATAAGCAAATTTAATCCACGCTTCAATATCTCCACCGTAGAATACATCCTGTGCACCCATGTTAGCTAAATCTTCCTTTTCGAAGTTTGCAATTGCATCATCAATGAACTGGAAAACATCATTATAAATCAGTTCCTGGGAACTTAATTGAGGCTGCATGTACGTACTTGGATCCAGTGCTTCTTCCCAGGGAGTATCTCCCCAACCATCAGCTAATATTGCGAGGTAATAAGCTGAAAGAAGCTGTGCCCTTCCTAGATTATGATATGCTCCGTCTTCCGGTCCGCCTTCAGAACATCTCTCGATTACCTTCCTTAAAGACCAGAGAGAATAGTAAATGGTCGTCCAGTCATTATTATAAGTAGTGGCAGAAGAAGGTTCATTGGAGCGAATCTCAGCACTTAAATGCTGTGCATGATCCCCAACTGTATGCTCAACATAAATAGAGGCATAGAACATCATACTTCCGCCAACTCCTGTTACTCCTAACTCAATCATATTATTAGTCAGGGTCAAACGGGATGATACGTCTGTCGGATTATTCGGATTGAAGTTAATCTCATCCATTTTTTCTTCTGTACATGATTGCAAAAGCATTACAATCACTGCCAGAGATATATATAACAACTTTTTCATAATGTCTTGTTTTAGTAGTTTTTAGAATGTTATATCCAAACCAAAACCATAGCTTGTAGTCTGTGGCAGAGAGAAACGGTTGAAACCACCCATCGCATTACCGGCACCATTTGATGATTCAGGGTCAAGGTTAGGAAGTGCAGTCCATATCAGGATATTCCGTGCAAATACTGATGCCCCGATAGTAGCTTTATTCAGAATCCGGTTAGGTATGGTATATTTCAACGAGACATCACGAAGCTTAATAAAGGAATTGTCAAAAATGAATGCCTCATCGATATTTCCCAACACGTTGTCAAAAAGAGTCTGGTATGCTCCGGGATCATTAGGACCACCCCTTACTATATCATTCGGAGTTCCATCGGGTTTGTATCCATCATAAACAAATGTTTCTTCCCTGTTTTCAGTTTGTTTTACAACTGCATAGGTATACATCATTAAGCCGTTATCTCCTGAGTACATGCTCCCTCCCTGTTTCCATTCAAAGGAAGAACTAAGAGAGATATTCTTATATGAGAATGTATTATTGGCTCCCAAAATAAAATCAGGAGTTACTTCTCCGATAATCCCGGGAGCGCCTGTTTGTGGCATACCGTGATAAGGACTTGACGGATCGTCAGTAACAAGAATATTACCATTATCATCCCTGGCAAATGATGAACCATAAATTACGGGATATGTATCGCCTACACTTGCACGAACCTGTGGAGTCACAAATCCACCCAGGAATATGCTTTCAACTCCTTCTGCTAGTTCTTCAACCACATTGACCATTTTCATGAAGTTAAAATGCATATCCCATCTGAAAGCTCCGGCTTCGACAGGGACAAGGTTAACTACCAATTCATTTACGTCAGTACTGAGCCGTCCGGCATTGGTTACTAACTCACTGGCTCCTGTTGAACCCGCAAGTGGAACAGAAAATATCTGATCTTTAACATTCTGTTTTGAATAGGTATATTCAAAACCAATCCGGTTGTTGAAGAATGATAAGTCAATACCCAGCTCATATGACCGGGTGTTCTGCGGTACAAGATTTTCATCGTATAATGTCGATCCCGGACCATAGGCGCTTGCACCATTATAAGGGATTGAAATCGAATTGGTGGCATACCAGCCATTGGAATATCCTGTTATTGAGGAGTAATAAGGTTCATAATAGTTTCCTGCCTGTCCAACCTCAGCATAAGATGCCCTGATTTTTGCAAATGATAACCATTTTGAATTTGAAAATACATCCAATGAGGTAGGAACAAAACTTGCACTGAACGAAGGATAGAAGAATCCACGGTTTGCTGACGGCATTGTGGATACAATGTCATAACGTCCGGTAGCCCCTAAGAAAACAAGAGCTTTGTAATCCCAGTTTACCTGACCAAAGAAACCTACTGATCTGCTCCATCCTTTACTTTCAGATTTGGAGGGAGTGGCTGTATTATTAACATGTTGCCATTCACCAAAATTAAGGCCTGTGCCACTGGCTGAAACATTTTTACTTTTATTGTCATTATATTCTGCACCAAGCAATAATGATGCTGTCTGACTGCCTGTAATCCTCCAATTCAGGTTTGCTGTACCTATTGCGTTGGTATTTGTAAACCTGTACTGTGATTCACCAACATATGAGTTGGCAGGGTCACTTCCTTTATGTCCAAGCCCCCAGATGGTTTCACCGGCCTGTGTATAGGTGTCTATACCTATCTGTCCGCGCACGTTAAGGTCTATTGATTCTCCCAGTTTGGTCAGATACTCAAGGAAAGTATTTCCAAAGAGTCGATCTGTCCTTTCATAAGAAGTGTTATTCTCAGCCACCCAGTAGGGATTATCAAAAGTCAGAGACCGATAATAAATCTGCTTATAAGGATCGCCTGGAAAATTATAAGGAATACCTTTCAGATTATACGTTGGAGGTGCCGCCAGAATACCGGCAAGTGAACCATCGTTTGCAATACTTAATTTATCAACTTCAACCTGAGAATAGTTAACATGAAAACCTGATTTCCAATGTTCTCCGAATTCTCTCGAAGCGTTGGCTTTGGCATTCCACCTTTGCAGACCGGTATTTAACGCAATCCCGTCCTGAGTAGTCTCACCAAAACCAATGGCATAGTTTCCTTGATCGACAGCCTGACTGAGAAGTACGTTATTTTGTGTTGTGAAACCTGTCTTAAAATATTCGTCCCAGTTATTATATACAGCAGGAGTTACCCAGCAATCTTCTTCAGCATAACCGGCATCAGCCAATTGAGGAACATAATATTTCCCCGGATATCCATGATTATTACCACCATAAGTAGGATGATCCGGAAGATCTTCAATTTTCATACCCCATGACTGAGATGATCTCGGACTGTAAGCACGCGAACTACCTTGCGAATAAGTTGTCTGGTAATCAGGAGTCCGTGACACCTCATCAAAAGTATTGATTGTATTAAAACTGATACGTGGAGCGCCTTTTTCATTTCTGGTTCCACTTTTGGTCGTAATAACAATAACACCGTTTGAAGCACGTATACCATATAGTGCAGATGCTGCCTGGCCTTTAAGAACGTTTATTGATTCGATGTCAGCGGGGTTCAGGTCTAATACCCTGCCGGTTTCGTCAGAACCACCGGTGGTGCTGCCACCACCTCCGCCACCTACGATAGGCTGGCCATCAACAACATAAAGAGGCTGGTTGTTGCCTTCAAATGAACGGGCTCCTCTGATGATAATAGAAGATGATGCACCGGGCATGCCACTCGTGGGAGTTATATCCAGACCTGCCACTTTTCCCTGCAGGGCAACTGCAAAGTTTGTGTTTCCTGACCTGGATATCTCATCACTTGAAATATCCTGCACTGCATACCCAAGCGATTTCTTCTCACGTGAGACGCCCATTGCTGTCACAACAACCTCGTCCAGGCCCACAAGGTCAGGAACAAGGATGATATCAATCCGTGTCCGTCCCTCAATGGGCACCTCCTGAGCCTTCATACCTATAAAGCTGAAGACCAGTGTGTTCATTCCCTGTGGAACTGACAGGCTGTATCTCCCGCCAGCATCAGTCAAGGTTCCTATAGTAGTGCCCTTGACTGTCACAGAAACTCCGGGCAATGACAACCCGTCCTCCTGGCTTGTCACAGTTCCCGTTACTTGTACGGTCTGCCCGAGCGCTAGCGCTGCAGTGGCAAAAACCAATACAAAAATCATAAAAATCTTTTTCATACTCTGATAATTTAGGTTAATTCGGTTTAAGGTGAATTACTCTCAACCCGCAAAGTAGCCATTATTTTTTGAAATACAAATTTCAGTAAAAAAAAACAGAGGGAAATTAACCCAATCAGAGCCTTCTGCTGCAACATTTACAGCATTATCAGATATTTTCGCAGGGAAATGACGCCCTGGTCAGAAACTCAATGAGAATTTAGATGCATTGAATTATTTCAGCATTTCCTCTTGAATCGCAAGGTCTTGTATTACCCGGACTATAACCTCCTCCTCAACTGAGGCTGCAGCTTTATCTATAGCACGGGCTTCGGAAACAAGCTCCGCTGCTTTAGCCCTGTCCTTTAATCCTTTGACATTGATCCTGACATTTAGGAAAGCGCCTCTTATGCATGCCCTTACAGCAAGCACCCCCACAGCTCCGTCAGTAACTGAGTTCGGATTGCCTTTTTCTGTCATCTCCCGCAACAGTTCAAAGACTTTGAATGCTTCCTTCATGACCGTCAGGGGAACAACCGAGGCCTGGAGCGTTGCTGCCTCAACCGCCGCAGCCCTGGCTGCTTTCTCCTCCTCGCTCTTCTTCGGCATCTCGAAAGCCTTCAGAATCCCGTTATAAGCTTCAGTATCCTCATCAACGAGGGCAAGCAGCCGTTTCTGCATCTCTACCCCCTTCTCAGCCCAGGAGGCAAACTCTTCCCAACGGTCATCCCATCCTCTCTTATGCGAAGAGAGGTTGGCAACCATCGTCCCCAGCGCAGCGCCAAGGGCGCCCATGGCTGCAGAGACAGAGCCGCCTCCCGGTGCAGGTGATTCGGAAGAGGTCACCCATGTAAATGCCGACAGTGACAGGTCAACCAGCTTCTTTCGGCTCCTGTCCCTCAGTATATACTCTATGATCTTTTCTTCCGGATTGAAAGGCTTCAGCTCAGAAAGCCCCAATGACCTGACCGCCGTGCTGATCAGCTCTTCATCAGACACTCCGGCAGATCTCTGCTGACGATGCAGGAAGTAACGCCCTGCATCAAGCATGGCCTTCAGCGGGATGAGACCCACCAGCTCTGACCCGGTGACCCTCACGCCACGGTCATCAGCCTTGCGGCAAACCTCATCAAAGGCAACATGTACCGGGGTAACGCCAATGTTGGTCAGGTTCATCGATATCTGCGCAAAACCGTATTCGGGAATATACCATCCGATGGCCTTCACTGCCTTCAGTGTGCCGGGTATCATGACCGGGTTGCCATCAGAATCCTTTACAATCTTTCCTGTGACCGGATTGCCTTCGCGTTTTTCACGGCCGCGTTCCCTGACATCGAATGCTATGGCATTTGCCCTGCGGACGGAGGTTGTGTTCAGGTTGATGTTAAACGCTACCAGGAAATCACGGGCACCCACAATCACAGACCCGGCACCGGCGTCAAACCGCGCAGGCCCGAAGTCAGGCTTCCAGGCCGGATCTTCCAGCTTTTTCTTCAGTCCCTCGTACTCACCGGCCCTGACGTTTGCAAGGTTCCTCCTCTTCTCCTCGAATGCCGCGGCCTCATAACAGTATACGGGAAGCGACAACTCCTCCCCGATCCTGCGCGCAAGATGACGTGCAAATTCTACCGTCTCCTCCATGGTAATTCCGGAGACAGGAACGAGCGGGCACACATCAGTAGCTCCCATGCGCGGATGAGCACCGCTGTGCTTTGACATGTCTATTACCTGCGCCGCCTTCCTGACTGCCCTGAATGCAGCCTCACAAACCGCCTCAGGCCCGCCCACAAAGGTCACAACTGTACGGTTGGTATCACGGCCCGGATCAACGTCAAGCAGCATGACCCCCTCAACTGATTCAATCTCATCGGTGATCTGTCTGATTTTTTCCATGTCGCGTCCCTCGCTGAAGTTGGGCACGCATTCAATAAGACGGCTAGTTATCATAGTATTTTAGTATGTGCGATTTGCGATTTGAGATGTGTGATTTGAAGCTACTTCGGACTGCCGACAGCTGACTGCTGACTGAAGACAATCTCCCCATTCAGAATGACATGTTTCACAAGATTACTGCCATACGCATAGGGTAAATACTCATATGAAGGTATCTTCTTCGTAATGAACAGATTCGCCTTTTTGCCAACGGTGATCGACCCATGTGTCTCAGAAAGACCCATGGCATAGGCCGCATTGATAGTCACCGCATTTATTGCCTCTTCAGGAAGCAGGCGCAGCCTGATGC
>LAHU01003306.1_pt1 | contig 13597 bp, 9 predicted proteins | sample 329631 | NCBI WGS metagenome assembly LAHU01 (sample SAMN03275698, study PRJNA271635) | activated sludge metagenome | isolation source: sample C-0 Zero hour mixed sludge faded in reactor as a methanogenic...
CCCCAGATCGAATCCCGTCTGCAGGACTTCTCCCGCATCTGGAAGCAGGCCAGCGAGGAGGAGCTATTCCGGGAGCTGGTCTTCTGCCTGCTCACCCCCCAATCCAAAGCCAGGACCTGCTGGCGGGCGGTAGAGCGGCTGGAGAGGAAATGCATGATTAAAGAGGCTGGGCCAGAGGAGATCACCCGCGAGCTGGTGGGAGTTCGGTTCAACCTGAGAAAGGGAGACTACATCTGCCTGGCCCGGAGCAGATTCTCCTCCTGCTCTCTGCGAGATACCCTGGCCGGTTTCTCTGATGCCTCTGCGGCAAGGGAGTGGCTGGTGGCCAATATCAAGGGATTGGGATACAAGGAGGCCAGCCATTTCCTGAGAAACATCGGCCTGGGCGGGGATCTGGCCATATTGGACCGGCATATTCTAAAGAACCTGGCCCTGTTGGGGGTGATAGATGAGGTCCCCGCATCGCCCAGCAAGAAGCTGTACCTGGAGATCGAGAAAAAGATGATCGATTTCTCCCGGGAGGCAAAGATTCCCATGCCTCATCTGGACCTCCTGCTCTGGTACAAGGAGGCGGGAGAGGTTTTCAAATAGCAGTTTAGCATTTAGCAGTTTAGCAGTTTAATAAAGGCTTAAATATGTGTAAGATAATATAAAGATGGGAAGTATTCCTTCTTCATCTTATTCTTGCTCATTGCCTCTCTCTTTCTTCCTAAACCACATTCTCATCTGATAGATCCCCTCCTCGCTCCTTTTTTCCGTGTCGAATCCCATCTTCTCAAACAGCGCAACCATGGATCTGTTCGCCACCAGAACATCTCCGGTAAATCCGAGCAGGCCCTGCCTTCTGGCCAGGAGAATCAGATAAGAGAGCAGCTCCCGGCCCACCCCCTGCCCCTGGAAGCTGTCCTTGACCACCAGGGCTACCTCGGCCAGGTGCATATCGGAATTCAGCTCATACTGACCCAGGCCGATTATGATCTCCTTGTCTTTTTCCTCCACTGTGGCCAGTATCTCCATTTTCCGGCTGTAGTCAACGACCACAAACTCCTGCAGTCTCTTGTGGGGCATGTCCTTCCTGGCAGAGAAGAAGCGCTTGTATAGGCTATCCTCGGAGAGGCTGTAGAAGAAGTCCTTGAGAAGCTGCTCATCTGTGATCTTGGCCGGCCTCAGCCTTATATTCAGCCCCTTCCTGGTGGTGCGGTAGATCTCCAGCTCCTCGGGATAGATGCCTTTCTCTCCCGGGACGAAGAGCTGATCTTTGTATACGAAGGCCCTCTTCCTTGCTGATTCCATGAGCCAGGGCCGGAATTTGGGGTGGGCTATGGATATGAGGTCCATGGCCCGCTCTCTTATGTTTTTGCCGTGCAGATAGGCGATTCCGTATTCGGTCACTACATAGCGCACATCGCCCCGGTTAAGGGTTACACCCGCCCCCTCCTGCAGGGTGGGAACTATGCGGGATACGCTATCGTTGAGGGCGGTGGAGGGCATGGCCAGGATGGTCTTTCCTCCCGGAGCGAGGACCGCTCCCCGCATGAAGTCCGCCTGGCCGCCTATGCCGCTGTAGAATGTCCCCCCAAGGGATTCCGCCGTAGCCTGGCCGGTCAGGTCCAGCTCCATGGCGCTGTTGATGGCAGTCATCAGCCGGTGCCTGGAGATGATGAGGGGATTGTTGGTGTAGTCTATTCTCTTGAACTCCACAGTGGGATTCTCGTCCAGGAATTCGTAGCTCTCCCTGTCCGCCATGCAGAAGGAGGCCACGGTCTTGCCCGGATTGTGGATCTTCCTGTTGTTGGTTACCACTCCATTTTCCATGAGACTGATTATGCCGTGGCTGAGAAGCTCGGTATGAACCCCGAGATCCTTCTTTGCCCCAAGATTGGGCACCACTGCATCGGGAATCAATCCGTAGCCCACCTGCAATGTCGAGCCATCCTCGATCAGGCTGGCCACATATTTTCCGATCTTCTGAACGATATCTGTGGGGGGCTTAAGAGAGTATTCCAGAAGGGGCTCTTCATGCGCAATTACAAAGTCGATATCCTTGATGTTGACAAATCCGTCTCCGTGAGTGCGGGGCATATTGCTGTTGACCTGGGCCACCACCAGGCCGGCCTTCTCCACGGCGCTCTTGACCACATCTACGCTGATTCCCAGGCTGAGGTAGCCGTGCTTGTCGGGAAGGGAGGTCTGAACCAGGGCTATGTCTACAGGGATCAGCTCGGAGCGGAAGAGGTCGGGGACTGCATAGAGGAAGATGGGGGTATAGTCGGCGGCTCCCCGGTTGACCGAGCTTCTGGTGCTATCTCCCACAAAGAAGGAGTCCAGCCGGAAGTTCTCCTGCAGCTTCTCATCGGCATAGGGGGCCACCCCCAGGGTCCAGATGTGGATAAGCTCAGCATCGAAGAATGCTTTGGGGTGGTTTTTGACATAGTTGACCAGAGCAGCCAGCAGATACTGGGGCTCGCCGCAGCCGGTGCCTATGAATATCCTGTCTCCGGCATGAATATGTGAGAATATCTCCTCCTCGGAAGCGAATTTCTCCGGATAGCTCTTCCTAAACTCCTCCAAAAGGGTCCTGTCTTTCATCTTCACCAACCTGGATGCTCCCTATCTTCCTCCCAAGTTCTATAGCCGTTTAAGAGATGATACATAATCATCCTGACGCTCTGAAAGAGATTTATAGCGGCAAATGAAGCAGAGGCCTAAGAAATTCAGGGATAATGATCTGAGGACCTTTAAAATCATTGGCGAATGGAGAATTAATGACGGACATTCTGATCTATGGGGCAGGGGCAATAGGATCATTTCTGGGATATCTGCTGTCCGAGATGCCAGGAAAGAATGCTATAGAGAGGAAGCGAATAGAGAATGTGGCTCTTCTTGGCAGAGAGGGGCACATCAATGCCATCAAAGAGCAGGGCCTGCATGTGGACCTGGGAGAGAAGAGAGAAGTCCTTTTTTTCAGGCATTGCTTCTCCAGCCTGGATGAATTCAAGGCATCGAACTATCATCCCCGCCTGGTGATCATATGCGTCAAGACCTATTCCCTCCCCGACCTCTCCCGGGAGCTGAAGGAGTCCGGGCTTCTGGAGGAGCGCTTCAAGGAGTCTCAATTCATCCTGCTCATGAACGGCATGGGAAACCGGGAGGCCTTCTTGAAGAGCGGCCTGGACCCGGCCCGGCTGCAGGAGGGCATAACCTCCTTGGGGGTACTGCTGGCAGGGGAGGGCAGGATGGAGCTGAAGGGCAGGGGAAAGACTGTTTTGCAGAATGGAATTGGACCGGAGGACAGGCAATTTTTGGAAAAGAGGTTCTCGGAGAAGGGATTTGAGATCGAATTCTCCCCGGATTTTCAGAGGCATCAGTTCCTCAAGCTCCTGGTCAATGCGACCATCAATCCCATCACTGCACTCACCCGGCAGCAGAACGGCGTCGTCCTCTCCCCCGCCTTGAAGAGCACAGTGCAGGCTGTGGTTGCAGAGGCGGTGGCGATAGCTGAGGCAGAAGGGCTGGCGATCCCGGAGAAGGAGGCGCTGGAGCTTGTCTTGTCCGTGGCGGAGAAGACAGCTGCGAATACATCGAGCATGCTTCAGGATGTGCTGCGGGGGAGGAAGACGGAAATTGAGGCCATAAATGGCTACATCTTCAGGCGGGCCGAGGAGCATGGAATTGCGGCTCCGGTTAATGAGACACTGTATGGCATGGTAAAGTCTATTTCTGAACTTCGATCGTAAGTGATACAGTATGGATTTCATGGATATCATGGGAAAGATTTATATACGATATTTAACTAACTATAAGTTAGTATCATGAAGTTTATGAGATGTTGGTAGAGGAACATCAGATCGGCAGCCGGAAGCATCTGAAAGTCATGCAGTAGTCTTGCCGGCAAAGAGACGAAGCTCGTGGAGATGTGCAGAATAGCAGACTGATCTCGATTCACATAATTAAGATATTGGAGGAGTTTAATGCCAGCAGATATCACGCTTAAAGTCATTGAGGCCCGCCCCACCGATGTGGGACGGGGCATAGCCCGCATAGATCCTGCCGTTTTCAGCGAGATGGGCTGGCAGGCGGGAGATGCAGTCAGCATACAAGGCAAGAAAAAGACAGCCGCATTGCTCTGGCCCGGCTATCCCGAAGACACTAAAACCGGTGTGGTCCGCCTGGACGGCAACACCCGCCGCAATGCCGGTGTGAGCATAGACGATAAGGTGCCGGTCAAGCTGATCCAGGCTGCTCCGGCAGAGTCGGTGGTCTTTGCCCCCACCGTCCCCCTGCGCATAACCGGGGCGGAGGCATACCTGCAGAGGTATATGGAAGGCCGGGTCATCACTAAGGGAGACATCATTGAGATCTCGGTCATGGGCAGAAAGATAGAGCTGATGGCGACGAGGGTCTCGCCTTCTCGTGAGGCGGCAGTGATCGGTGACAAGACCAGAATAGAGGTCTCGGACAAGCCAGCCAAAGAAGAGAAGGCGGGCCCAAGGGTAACCTATGAGGACATCGGAGGTCTCTCCGCTGAGATCAAGAAGGTGCGGGAGATGATTGAACTGCCCATGAAGCACCCCGAGCTCTTCGAGAGGCTGGGGGTGGAGGCTCCCAAGGGGGTTCTGCTCTACGGGCCGCCGGGCACGGGCAAGACCCTCCTGGCCAAGGCTCTGGCCTCGGAGACCAACGCTCACTTCGAGACCCTCTCCGGCCCGGAGATCATGTCCAAGTATTACGGCGAGTCGGAGGAGAAGCTGAGAAGCCTCTTCAAGACCGCCGAGGAGCAGGCTCCCTCCATCATACTCATAGACGAGATCGACTCCATTGCTCCCAAGAGAGAAGAGGTGACCGGCGAGGTGGAGCGGCGGGTGGTAGCCCAGATGCTGGCCCTCATGGATGGCATGGAATCGCGGGGCAAGGTGGTGGTGATCGGAGCCACCAACCGGCCCGATTCCCTAGATCCGGCTCTGCGCCGGCCGGGACGGTTCGACAGGGAGATTGAGATTGGAGTGCCCAACCGCCAGTCCCGTCTGGAGGTCCTGCAGATCCACACCCGGGGCATGCCGCTCTCTAAAGACGTAGACCAGGAGAAGCTGGCCGATGTCACCCACGGCTTCGTGGGCGCTGATCTGGCGGCTCTGGCCCGCGAGGCGGGAATGAGGGCTCTGCGCCGCATCCTTCCCGAGCTGGACCTGGAGGTGGAAGCCATACCGGCGGAGATCCTGAACAAGATCGAGGTCAACAACGACGACTTCCTGGATGCCCTGCGGGAGATGGAGCCCTCCGCCATGCGCGAGGTGATGGTGGAGTCGCCCAATGTGAAGTGGGATGAGATCGGAGGCCTTGCCGATGTCAAGCAGCAGCTGGTTGAGAGTGTGGAGTGGCCCCTGACCTACGCCAAGCTGTTCACCCATATGGATGCCAAGGCCCCCAAGGGGATACTGCTCTACGGCCCGCCGGGCACGGGCAAGACCATGCTGGCCAAGGCCGTGGCCACGGAGAGCCAGGCCAACTTCATCTCCATCAAGGGCCCGGAGTTCCTGAGCAAGTGGGTGGGCGAGTCGGAGAAGGCGGTCCGGGAAACATTCCGCAAAGCCCGCCAGGCAGCGCCCTCGGTGATATTCCTGGATGAGATCGACTCCATCGTTCCCGCCCGGGGCGGCTCGACATCAGACTCCCACGTAACTGAGCGGGTCATATCCCAGATCCTCACTGAGCTCGATGGCCTGGAATCCCTGAACAGCGTCATAGTCATAGCAGCCACAAACCGGCCGGACATCATCGATCCGGCGTTGCTAAGGCCGGGAAGATTCGACAGGCTGATTGAGATCGGTCTGCCCGATGAGCTGGCCCGGCAGGATATACTCAAGATCCACACCGCCAAGAAGCCCCTGGCGGATGATGTCAAGATCGAGGATCTGGCCCAGCGGACGGACAAGTTCTCAGGCGCGGATCTGGCCGCGCTGGTTGGCGAAGCGGTGATGCTGGCCATCCGGGAGTGCGTCTTAGGCGGCAAGGCCAAGGAAGAGGCCCATGTCTGCGATTATAAGCTGGAGGCCAAGCACTTCGAGGAGGCCCTGAAGAAGGTCAGGCCCACCGCCTCGGAGGAGGAGATCTACAAGAGATTTGCCGGGGCGAAAGCGGAATAAAAGCGGGACGAAGCACATGAGGCCGGAGAAATCCGGCCTTTATTTTTTCACCATCCTTTGAAAGTTCTAAAACTACCTTATTGACGTCGAGATCCATAGACTTGATAGCCAAGCCGTTATCTATCCTAACAGCTCTCCAATGGCCCTCTGGCTCTCCTCCGGCGTCCCCCTGGTATTGACCTCGTAGACCCTGGCGCGGGCCAGCAGCTTGCCAAAGAAATTGCTGCGAAGACGCCTCTTGAAGTCGTTTTTCACCAAGAGATGGGGATTGAAATAGTCATTTTCCTCCAGAATACCCAGAGCAAGGCTCGGCTCCATCTCCCGCACCGTCTCTTTTTGAGACGGATCGCGCTTGAGGATAATCACCGTCTGCAGAGTGGTCAGCGGCAGGATTCGCCCCTTGCCCACCACCCAGCGCAGGTCCACCACCGCCCGACCCTTCTGGTCGAATGCAGCCCCTTCCACCATCTCTGAATACTCCTTCCAGATATCGGCCAGGTCGGCCCGGATATAGAAGTTCTTCTCCGATCCAAAGGCCAGTATATCCTCCCCGAATATCCTGGCAAAAAACCAATCGTCTGAGACGGCCCTGGTCTCGGGCCGGCGCAGCAGCCCGTAGGTATGAGTGGTCTTGCCCGCACCCGATCCCCCCAGAATGCAGACGCCTCTTCCTTTCAGATCGAGGCAAGCCCCGTGCACGGAGTAGATGGAGTGATTATCCTCCAGGATGTCGCCGGCCAGGGAGAGGGCCAGGGACTTGATCCAGCCGTAGTAGTCCATGTTGAAGATAAAGCAGCTTCTTGAGAGGGGATCGTAATATACCTGGTTCTGCTGGATGGCTTTATCCTCCAAAGCATAGATCCGCCCGTGGGAGCGTATGCTCTGGGAGGCGGAATAAAAGCTCTCCTCCCATGACTCCTTAACCAGGCGGCTGCCGGCGAGCAATTTAATGCAGCAGCCATAGATCTCCGATTTGATTTCATAGAGCACCTGAGCGTCATACTGCTCCGCCAGCTCCTTTTTTCTCTCTATGGAGATGATCTCAATATTGTAAGCCATTGTAATCAACTCAATTTATCCATCCTTCTCTCCAGCCGGAAAGATTGTCAGTCTCCCCCGGACCAGCCTCATCGACTCATCCATCTCATAGAGCAGAGGAGCAGCAGTGGCAATCTCGATCTTCTCTATATCCTCATCGGAGACGCCTTCAATGTGTTTGACCAGAGATCGGATGGTGTTGCCGTGGGAGACCACCAGGACGTTTCTCTGCTTCTCCAGCTGGGGAAGGATCTGCCCCTGCCATAGGGGCAAAATCCGCTGCATGGCATCCTCCAGCGATTCAGTCCTGGGAAGATCCTTCTCCTCTATCTCCCGGTAGCGCCGGTCCCAGCCGGGATAACGGCGGTCATCTTTGGACAAGGCCTGAGGTCGCTCGGAAAAGCTTCTCCTCCAGAGATGAACCTGAGAAGGGCCATATCTCTTTTCCATCTCCCACTTCTTCTCCCCTTCCAGGGCTCCATAGGAGCGCTCGTTGAGCCTCCAGCAGGGGAGAAGGGGAATCCACATCCGATCCATCTCTTCCAGCACAATCCAGGCGGTGCGGACGGCTCTCTTCAAAACCGAAGTGTAGACTATGTCGAAATCCAGGCGGCAGTTCTTCATCAATCGGCCTGCCTGCGCTGCCTCCTCCCGGCCTCTGAGAGAGAGATCGATATCCATCCAGCCGGTGAACCTGCCCTCCCGGTTGAAGAGGCTCTGGCCGTGCCGGAGCAAGACTAAAATGGCCATGGATGCTGCCCTTCTCCTCGCTTATCTTTTATCTGTCCTTTCCCGCGATTTATTTTTCCGGCTCAGATTCTTTGAAGCTGCATGTGGCTTGCTTTCTCCCATCCTTTTCCGTTGATATGCTCTCCGAGAGGACGGTGAGCTTCACCTGTGGCACCAGGCGCAAGAAGTCCTCCTTCTGGGCCAGGGCAGTGCCCTGGTGCAAAGTGGTAGCCGTCCCCGCGGCGGCAGCATAGGCCAGGCACTCCTTGAGGCTCTTTCCCTCCACCAGGCCGGTGATAAAGCCGGCTACGGAGGAGTCACCGGCACCTATGGTGCTCTGGACATCGACCTTAGGCGGAACCGCCAGGTACTCATGGCCCTCCGAGACCAGCAGTATGCCCCGCGGCCCCATGGAAATCAGGACAATCCTCACTCCCTGTCGGTTGATCTCCCTGGCGGCAGCACGAATGTCATCCAGCTCTTGAAGCTGTCTTCCCACCAGCTCGGACAGCTCATGAATATTGGGCTTGATCACATCGGGTCGGGCGGATATCCCCTTCTTCAAGGCCTCACCATCCACATCCAAAACCACAGTGGACTGGCATCTCTTGACCAGGGTGATGATCTTGCGGTATATCTCGGGGCTGACTCCTATCGGCAGGCTGCCGCCTATGGCCACCAGATCGCTGCAGGGAAGCCGCTCCAGCCTCTCGACGAACTCCATCAGCTCGGAGGGGCGAATCTCCGGGCCACGGGCATTGAAGGCCAGCTGCTTGCCCGTCTCCCGCTCATGGATGATTATATTGGTTCGGGTCTCTCCTGAGACATGGATGAAATCGGTCTGGATGCCCTCATTGAGCAGCCTGCCCTCCAGCTCCCGGCCGGCAAAACCTCCCACAAACCCCAGAGCAATGCTCTCCTGGCCCAGGTTCTTGAGGACCTTGGATACATCAACGCTCTTGCCCCCGGCAAAGCTCTTCTCCTCCAGAATGCGATTGGATACATCGTCGCGAACCTTCTCAATCCAGAGGGTGCGGTCCAGGGCAGGATTAAGGGTGATGGTATAGATCATATCTGGCTTTCTTACCGGCAACAGTAATTACTCTTTTGCCTCGGCGTTAGAGATGGTCAATGATAGAGGATCAGCCGTTTTAAATTCGGCAATTGAGATTGTTATAAACAGGCAAAAAGGATTTTAAGATCAAATCAAGACCAGCACGTCGATTGACTAAAGCGAAAGGTTTATATTCGTCGAACGTCGTACAAGAAAGCAGCAAAAGTCAATAGCTTTTATTCCCTCCTACACGCTGACTTTTGCTATTCTTCCTTATCCGGTTAATTTAATATGGCAGCATCCCTAGCCTCTCTTTTATGCCAGACCCTAAGAGCAAGATAGAGCTATTGGTCTCCTCTTTAGAAGAGCTGCGGCTGCATATGGGAAGAAAGGACCTTTCCATTGCCGATCAGAAGGTAAATGCCCAGCTCTATTTCTGCCTGGCCAATGCCTGCCTGCGGGGACATGCCGTTCTGCTTTATGGGGGAATGGGGGCCAATAAGACCACTCTGGTCAACCTGCTCGGCTCATCCTTCCTGGGCCTGGATCTGGACCGGGTAGAGGATCTGATGGTCACCGGCCATCCGGAGCAGACGGAGGAGAAGATAGTTGGCTTTCTCGATCCCAGGCAGTGGTCCCTTCAGGAAGCCGGACCCACCAAGGTGCTCTGGACTTCCTGGGCACTGTCCAACTGGAAGCTCATCAATGAGATAAACCGCTTTCCCAGCGGCAAGCAGAATCTGTTTTTGGAGATACTGCAGAAGAGGAGGATCAGCTATGCCGGGCAGGTCTGCCAGCCGGGAGACACCTGCTACTTTGCCACCATGAACCCGGAGTTCTCCGCCACCTACCCCCTGGACCAGGCATTGCTGGACAGGATATCCGCCTGCGTGCCTGCTTATCAGCCTGATTTTCTGGCCGGGCTTCTCCTCTCCGAGAGGGAAAAGGAGGTTCGGGATCTGGCTGGAATGCTGCCCCGATTCACTGAAGAGGAGTTTTCCTCGCTCCCAGAAATGGTGGCGGAGATACCTCTTTCCAGCCAGGTAGAGCTGGCCGTTCTCTGCCTCATCCGGGACTTCACCCTCTGCGAGAGAGCACCCTATTATGACAAGACCCAGCTTTCCGGCAGCAAGCCATCCCTGGGCCTGTGCTCCGGATGCCACTATCATAATAATCCTGAGGCCATCTGCTGGCAGGCGGATGAGGGGCTCTCCGATCGGGTGAGGCAGGACCTGCGCATCTTCTGCCGGGCTTTTGCCTTTCTTTTAGGTCGGGAGGCAGATCTTGAGCTTCTCCGGGCCATAGCTCCTTATGTCATCTGGCATCGCATAACTCCGCTGGCCTCCAGGCTGGAAAAGCCCCCCTATTTCGGAGCGGGAAAGCTGGCCTATGCTGCGGAGCTGGTAAACAAAAGCATCGACCGCACCATGAACGAGAGGAGGGAGATGAACCTCATCTACTCCCGGGCCATGGACGGAGAAGTCTCCCCCTCCCAGGCCATTGAGGAGCTTATGTCATTTGACGATCCCATTGCCCGGCTGGACTATGTGCCCTCCCTGGAGAGCAGGCTATGAAGCTATCCTCCTTCATGAGCTCAGCCTATCCGGAAGGGGACCCTTCCTTTCGGCTCAAGAAAAGCAAAAAGGACATGATCTTCAGCCTGGAGGATCTGGCGGACAGGATCGGGGAGAGGCCGGATCGGGCCAGCGTGGAGGAGCTGGTGGGCGGCGAGGCCAGCCAGATAGAGCTGCTCTTATCCAGCCAGCCGGATAAGAGGTGCGCCCTCATCTGGGGCTATATCTCCAGCCTGGCGGCAGAGAGAAGCCCCCTGCCGCTCAGGCTTCCTGATCGGGATTATGTCGGGCTGGAGCTGGAGGGAGGAAGCATCATCCTGGAAAAGGGGGGAGAGCATGTGGGGGAGAGGATGAGTGGAGGTAGGATCGTGGTTCAGGGTGCAGCGGGCGACTACCTGGGCCAGGAGATGACAGGAGGCGGTATAGTGGCCGCAGGCTGCCGGGATTATGCCTTCCGCCAGATGAAAGGCGGCTGGGGGGTGGTAAAGGGCGAGGCGGGAAAGTTCCTGGGCCTGGGCAACAGCGGGGGAAGGATCGCTATTCATGGCTCCTGCCGGGAGAGAGCGGGATGGCTGATGAGATCCGGCAGGCTTTATGTGCGAGGCGATGCCGGAGAGTACCTGGGGCTGCTCATGAGCGGGGGAGAGATTCGGGTTCGGGGCAAAGCTGGGTGGAGGGCGGGATGGCGGAGAAAGGGTGGGCGCATTGCGGCATCCTGCTTTGGGCCAGAGGCGGCAGATGGAGTCATCAAGCTGGATTAGCGCATGGCAGAAGTCCCGGCGCAACTGGCACTGGCCTCTCCTGCCGGAGCCACGCCTGGCCCGGCAAGAGTCGGGCGCGGCTGCAGCAAAGCAGCCGGGCCAGTTTCCTTTCAGCAATTATCAGATCACCCTGGATCAGGAGACACTCTCCTTAGGCCCCCTTTATCTGGAGGGACTTTTCGATCATCTCATAGCTCACTACATCTTCTGTCCCCGTTCTCTGGATGAGGCGGCACTTTTGGTCCGATCCGCTCTGCAGGGCTTGGTGAATCCCGATCCGGATAAAGCCAGGGCTGTGGTCAATATCTTTTCCGATATTGTGGTGGACTCGCTGAGGCTGGAGAAGAGCAGCGAGGACAGAAAGAAGGTCCTTTTGGGCTGGGGCAGGCTGGCGGAGCAGCCGGACCTGGGGGAGCTGGACCGGGTGGTTTTGGGGCTGCTGAAAAACTATTGGGAGGCGGATCTGCCCGCCTGCCACCGGCCAGAGGTCTCCCTCCTGGAGAGGATCTTCTCCGCCGGCTTTCGGGAGAGGAGCCTGTGGCCCAGGCAGTGCCGGCAGATGGCCAGGATTCTTGAGCCCTTGTTGCCGGGCATCCTTGGCCGCGGCCCAGTGCGCTGCCTGGAGATCTTAAACGGCTGCGCCGATGCCGCTGCCATGGCCGGAGCGGAAAACCTGGAGCCGGGGCAGTACCAACAGGTGCTGGCCGCTTTAGGGCTGGAGGGGGATCTGGTGCGCTGGTATCGCGATCAGAGCTACAGCATAACCATCCAAGAGGCACCCAGGTCCAGGAGCGAGGAGCATCCCTCCGCTCCGGAGAGGTGGAGGCTGACCGATCCCTGCAGCGAGCTGGATGTGGCCTACTCTTTGAGTCTCTCGCCCCGGCTTATACCGGGCGTCACCACCTACAAGCGGGGCCGAGAGATGGGGAGGATGGCGCCCCTGGGCCAGAGGATTCCGGACCTGCTGGTGGTTTTAGACAGCAGCCGCTCCATGGAGGGGCACAGGCTGGGCAGCAAGACCCACCGGGCCACTCTGGCCGCCTTCAAGGCCTGCCGCTATGCCCACAGCAAGGGGGCCATGCTGGCGGCGATAAACTTCAGCGAGAAATATCTGGCAGTACCCTGGACCAGAGACCTTTCCGCCGTGGAGCGGAGCCTGGTGGAGTTCTTCTCCACCCGCACTCATATTCCGGGAAAGGCGGTGAGGGCGCTGGTGGAACAGCGGCCCGGCTGCCTGATTTTGTGCATCACCGACACCCATATCCAGAATCTCTATCAGGAATGGGAAGAGATGGAGAGGGCAGCCCGGGCTGGGAGATTCGTCCTCTTCTGCATAGACCAGGACTACAAGGACAGGCATGTGGAGGGGGCACTGGCGGGATTGGGAAGGGTGTACTACATCAACCGGCTGGAGGACCTGGTTTCAATGGTGGTGGAGGTCACCGGCCGGGCCTATGCCGGGGAAAGTTTTATCTCCTAGCAGCAGACTGGTTTTCTGGCGCGCCGGGATAGGGTAGTGGCTATCCTGAGGGACTGTGGATCCCTCGAGCTGGGTTCGAATCCCGGTCCCGGCCCCTAATATTGGCAAGGCCATATGAACAAATGCGCACAGCCACCCCCCAAACGTTCATATGCCTCAGGATAATGGCACATAAGAGGCAAATGAAAAACAGAATCTATCGACTTCTTAATTCAGATTTTTCAGGAATGGATAGGCGATTCGTGATTCTCCGCACTCCCTATGTATTGATATACAATGAGTGCAGTATAAAATAAGGGGATGTGTTATGAAAACGAAATTATTCTTGGTTGTAGTTCTCTGTCAGCTAGTAATCTCAACAGTTACAGCTACTGATTACCAATTTGATGCCGGGTCTTACACAGTGAAATTTAATTGCTCCCAAGAGTTGGTCATTTTGCCCCCGTTACCGCATGAAGAAAGCGGATCACATGCAACTGGCTGGGATATAACCATACAGGATAATATGAGTCATTCTCTTGGGGTTATTGCCATTGTAGAAGAAGACCAAATCGTGCCGTTATCTAATGAAGTGATGGCAACTCTATTGGACAATAATATGGAAGAGCTGTCTGGGCTAAAGGACAAAAAACCCATCAAACTAAATGGGGCAGAAGGTCTCATGTCAGAAGGCTACATACCTCAACTTGGCATGAGCAGTAAGCTAGCAATCGCTCCATTTAATCCATTCTATGATTCCTTTTACAACCAAATGGCAACCAAGTCCTTTATATTATTCAATAGCTTTGACCTTCCTATATTTGATGAGATTCTCAACT
>LAHU01002229.1_pt1 | contig 13384 bp, 12 predicted proteins | sample 329631 | NCBI WGS metagenome assembly LAHU01 (sample SAMN03275698, study PRJNA271635) | activated sludge metagenome | isolation source: sample C-0 Zero hour mixed sludge faded in reactor as a methanogenic...
AGAAACGGGCCTGGCTGGTTAATCCTACGGGTAAAGTATCCTGCCATTGGCCGTCAGCCAGTTTCAGCCCCTCTTCCAGAAATCCGCGCCCCATTCCGACACGGTACAACTCCAGGGGAAGGATACCATAGACATTTACATCCACATGATTCGCCGAGTTGGGAACGGCCCGGGTCTTTTCAAGAGCATACCGGGCTGCCAGTTTCTCAAGCAGGGCTGTGTCTTTAAGCGCACCGGCCAGCCGTACCGCGCCAAAACCGGCACAAGCCTCGGCGTAATGAATTCCCCGGGCCCCTGTTGAATTATACATCATGAAGTCCGGACGGGCAAGCAATTCGTTAATCACCAGCCTTCCCACCGTCTGAGGCGTACGGGACACATTCCCTCCGGCAACGGATTGTCCGTGAACCATAACGGGCATGAGGGAAAGGCAGAGGCAACAAATTGCAGTTTTCATTTACTGTCGTGTTGTACCCAAATAAGGTCAGAGGTATTGTATCCTATCTCTCCGGCTAATGTAAGATATTGATCTTTGATATCCTGAGGAATTGTTGTCTTGCGGGAAAGAATCCATAAATATTTCAGGCTTTTTCCGGCTACCAGTGCATAGGTGTACGATTCGTCAATAGCTATTACATTGTATCCGGAATAAAAGGGCCCGAAGAAGGACACCTTAAGCATGGCTACGTTATCATCTCCTATGAATTTTGCTTTTCCAATGGCCTGGTCCCATTCCCCCTTCCTGGTATTATATCCTTTATTGTCCACCTTAATGGTGCCGTTCTCATTTAATGAATATTCGGCAGTAGTGTTATTCAGGTCCCTTTCATATTTAAAATCAAGTCTGGCCAGTTCGTACCATTTTCCCAGATATTTTTCCTTGTCGAAAGGCTTAACCGCTTCTGCCCCGGCAGGAATGGTAGCGCAGGAGTATAATCCTAACATAATAACACCTGTTAAAAGTAAATTAATAAATAATCTTGTCTTCATACAATCATAAATTTAGTTCATAGATATGTAAATTTGCAATTGTCATAAAGATAAGTATTTATTCGGTATTTTTTTATTTGTCAATCCACTTTTTAAAATCACTTACCCTGTCTTTACTAACAATTAATTCTTCAGCCGGCTGATTATTCAATTTTATATTGAGCCTGCTGGAGGAATAACCTGTAATATCTTTAATCGCATTAAAGTTAACAATATTATTTCTGTTGATTCTGAAGAATTTATCGGGATCAATCATTTTCTGTATTTGTTCCAGTGACTGATCAAGCGGGTAGTCTTTATTAGAAAAAGTCCTAATAAAAACAGCACGGTTCAAAATATGAAAACACGATATATCGTTATCCGGAACAGATATGTAATGTTCTCCCACTTGTATCAGAAAACGGTTTTTGTACCCCTTGTTCACCTCATTTAGCAATTGCTTTAGCAGGTCATGCTTCAGAGCTTCTTTATAGTGTATGGATCTGAATTTATCAATAGCCTTTCTCAAAGCAGACTCTTCAACAGGTTTAAGAAGATAATCCACACTGTTAACTTTAAACGCAGAGAGCATATAATCATCGTACGCTGTTGTGAAAATCACCGGGACAGAAAGATTAACCGTTTCAAACAGCTCAAAACAAAGGCCATCGTCAAGCTGGATATCCATAAAAATCAAATCGGGAGAAGGATTCGCATGAAGCCAGTTTATTGTGGACTCAACTGTTTCCGTAATGCCCACAACTATAATATCGGGGTCTATTTTTTTTAAAAGCCTGCTGAAACCGACAACGGCCGGTTTCTCATTTTCAACAATTAATACATTCATGACAACAACGGAACTTTAACAATAAAGTCGCTTGCAGATTCTTCTATAACGATCTCCTTGCCGGTAATAAGCCGTACTCGTTCGTTAAGGTTTTTAAGACCGATTTTTGTTGAGCTTGTCTGTGTGGCCATTTTTTGTATGTTGTTTTTTACTACTATGTTATGTTCTTCCACATAAACTTCAATTCGTAAAGGCTTTTCAAAACTTGCCATATTGTGCTTTATGGCATTTTCTATCAATAACTGTAAAGATACCGGCATAATGTAGAAGTCGGTTTCATTTGAAACATGTATTGTCATAAATATTTTGCCTTCATTTCGTATTTGATGCAGGTAATAATAATCCCTGACAAACCCGAGTTCATTTATTAACGGCACCTTTACTTTTGAACTGTTATCGAGGATATAACGATAGATAGATGACAACTTATTAATAAAACTGTTGGCAATCTCGGTTTCCGTATTAATAAGTGAAGAGAGGGTATTTAAGCTATTGAAGAGAAAATGAGGGTTTACCTGGCCTTTTAATGTTTCGTTTTGAAAAATCAGGTTTTGCTCTTTTAATTCAAATGTTTTTTTTAACATTTCCTGCCATTTAGTATAAAAAACAATTGGGATACTCAGGGAGAGTCCGATCGCAGCAACTCCGACGGCACCTTTTATTTCATTCAAGATCCGAAAAAGCCCGGGGAAATCCCAGCCCTTTATCTTATATAAAACACCAAAGAATATAATCATTGAAAAAGTTATGGTTGCCATGGCAATAATTAAGAATATGGCTAAAACAACCAGATTGGCTAAGGTTATTTTTCTTTGAGAAAGACTGGTCTGGGATTTCCGGTACCATTTTTCAGCTGTTCCGTTTATCTTTAATTGGATATACCAAAGAATCTCAATATCTGTCCACGTAATTAAAAAAGTTCCCAGGAGAAATTCATTATTGAGTTCGGTATTTATTATTAAACCCCAAAGCGGAGTAAACAGGGCACAAAACAGCATTATTTTCACATGAAGCGCAATGCTCCTGGGCATATACAAATCTTTTATTCCACGCGTTTTCATCTTATTAACCCGGTTTTATTTTTTCTTTTCTACTGTCACAACCCGTTTGGTACTCACAAGGATTTTTTGAGGCAACCCTTGTATTTCCAGCTCCTGGATGGTAAAACTATAAATCTCTGCATATTCAATCTTCCTGTCTTTTTGGGAAATCCAGATATTACCCCAATAAAGTTCGCTCCCTTTGGATTTCATTTCGCTTAAGTTGATTTCCAACTTATTGTCCAACGCCCTGTATTCAATGATATTACACAGAGTACTGTTCATCATTGAAGTTCCTATCCATTTCAACTCGTTTTTTTCATGATCGTACGATCCGATATCTGCCATATTGAATGCTCCGTGAATATCGGGGATAACAAACGTTTTATTCAACTCCAGAGAATCGGTATAATTCCATGCATACCCTTCAATCATCATCATATCCCAAATCAGATTTCTTGCAAGCACGTTGTCGGGCTGTTTGGGAAAATCATTAAAAAAAGTTTCATCCATAATATGTGACGAGACCACATAACTAAAACCTTCCATATATTCCTGTTTAATATTTTCCTTATACACTCCCGACTGATTATCTGAATGCGAAATATACACATTATTCCAACGTACCGGCCCTTCTTTCAGGTCCCTGGTGTATTCTCCGCTTACCTTTGTTTTATCCTGCAGATTCCCGTAAATATCTTTATTTAAGTATTCCGCCGTCATAACATACTGTTGACAGACAGCAACACCGGGATTAAAAAGTAAGCCGCACGTAAAAAACACCATACTAATAATTTTCTTTTTCATTTTCTGTTTTTTTAAGTTAAACATATTCACTAGTGTCCAAAGAAAATCTTTGAACGGTTAATATTTAAAAACAAACTCCAGTTGAACCGGTTGATCACATATGTTAGGCATCTTTTCGGGTCCATTAAAAAGGTCTCGAATTGGAGTCTTGTCCGTCAGCACTCTGCTTATTACCCTCAGAACATTGAAGGTTGTTCTGTTGAGTACGCAGTCGTGTTCGACAATGGCCACCAGGCAATATGCGATTACCGCAACATAGATTTGTATTCTCACCGCATTCTCAGTATTGCCCCAAAAGGACGTAACACGCAGATGCTGCTTTATCCATCTGAAGAAAAGTTCAACCTGCCATCTCTGCTTATACAACAAGGCGATATCGCTGGCCTTGAGTGCGAAGTTATTTGTCAGGAACGTGAACGTTCTCTTCAGTTCAGGAGCATAGTAAACAATTCTCCTGAGAGTACCCGGATATTTCTTCTTGGTCTGATAGCCTGTAAGGCTTATCGTTTGGTCAAGCAGAACATTATCCGGACCGTCGAGCATATCTTCACCATCAACAATCTCATAGTTGAGATGAGCCTTCTGTCTAATGACAAAGTACGAGTCAATAATGTTGATTCTATACAGCCTGGCAAGGTCATAATAGCCTTTGTCAAAGATGTAGAACGCATACGGCTCATACGGAATGTCATCCATCGCATTCACGTCATGGACTTTAGCCTCCGTGATATGAATGTAGGTTGGTATCTGAGTCACAACATCAAACATGGTGTGAACCTTGATGCCTCCCTTCGTTGTTCTGAAGAGTGCCCATTGAAACAAACTCAAACACAGATCGATTGTGGTGGAGTCAAAGGCATAGAATTTTCCATGCAGGACAAACTCCCTGTCCAGTCTCTTGCTCTGCGCAAGATTGATCATATAGTGAGCAAGCTCTTCAAATATCTTGTAATCCCGGTTCGCATTGGCGTAGGCAACATTGCTAAGCTTTATGTCTCCGTTGCCAAATCCGAGATGGTAACTCTTATTCTTGATGGCATCAATGATGCAAATGACTTCTCTGAGGCTGTCACAGCTGGAAAGTTGTCCGAACATCATCACAAGAAGCTGGCTCCAGCATGTGAATGTCTTCACATACTTGTCCCCATTGTACTTCTTGACGATTCCATCAAATACTCTCTTGGGCAAAAATTCAACGAACTGGCTGAAAATATATTTTCCGGTATTCATTCTTGTCTGGATTGGATTCAGACAGTGAAATTACGGAATCAATTCAAATCGGCACGCGCCATCTTTGCTTATATCTTATTAAATTACAATTTATTACAAAGAACTAATTGTTTTTTCTTTGGACACTAGTGAAACATATTATGGAATCAAAGAAAACGTATTATATTTCAAAGGGAAAAAGAAAAACGCAGAATGACCCCGTTTGGGTGCTGAACAGGATAAAACCATCAAAAACGTAAAATTAGAGGTTGGCCCATGAAACTGGAAGATTTAGGATATAATAATGATTTCGAACAATTCAGGATCGAGAATAAGCTGGAGGAGTATGAGATTGGCAGAGTGATAATGGAGCACAAAGAAAGGTACATTGTTAAAACCGAAAAGGGAGAATATGAAGCCGAGATTACCGGTAATTTACGTTTTTCGGCAAGAAGCAAAGAGGACTTTCCCGCAGTGGGCGACTGGGTCGCTTTGAAGGTGTATGATTCCGGGTTATCCATAATTCATAAGATCCTGCCCCGATACTCGGTTATTGCCCGACAGTCTGTCAATCAATATGGCGAAATTCAAATTATTGCCACTAATATTGATTATGCCCTTTTGGTCCAGGCTGCAGACCGGGATTTTAACATCAACAGACTTGAACGGTACCTGACTATATGTTTTTCTTCTAAAGTAAATCCGGTGATTGTACTAACAAAAACAGACCTGATTACCGAACAGGAAAAAGCGGATATAATGGAAAGTATCAACCGGCGTTTAGGGAAAATACCTGTTTTCGCTATTAGCAACAAAACACGGGATGGATACGAATCGTTAAAAAGAATTCTTGAAAAAGGGAAGACTTTTTGTATGCTTGGTTCATCCGGCGTCGGGAAATCCACATTGATAAATAATCTCGCCGGAAGTTCTTTAATGAAAACAGATGCGATTAGTCAAAGCACGGGAAAAGGCCGGCATGTTACAAGCCACAGGGAATTAACAGTGATAGATCATTGTGGAATAATGATAGACAATCCTGGCATGAGAGAAGTGGGAATTGTAGATGATTCCAACGGACTGGAGACCACATTTGATTTAATAATAAAACTGTCAAAGAATTGCAGATTTAAAGATTGCACACATACCCATGAAAAAGGTTGTTCAATTCTTGAAGCTCTTGAAAAAGGGATATTGGACAGCAGTTCATACTATAATTACCTGAAGATGGAAAAGGAGAAAGCTCACTATGAAACATCATCGGCAGAAAGAAGAGAAAAAGACAGGTCTTTTGGAAAAATGATCCGGAATTATAAAAAGAGCCTAAATAACCCGGAGTAATTATTTTAATCCCAGTTTTCTGTTTTCTTTCAACAATTCTATGGCTTCCTTCAGCCTGGCAACCCTTGTTTCTTCTTTTTTAGCAGTAGTAATCCAAAGAATATAGTGCCGTCTATATGTTTTAGCTAAATTATTGAAGTTTGTCAAAGCGGGTTCATTCTCAGCAAGTGCTTTAAGGATGAAGTCCGGGTCTTCCACGGATTTTGTGCATTTCCAGTCAATTTTTGCAAGTCCGGCCTGGGTCATTTTGCCTTTTTCTATCAATGAAAGAACTATCTTTTTATTCGTCTCGGACCAGTTTGAGATGTTAGTCCTGGGTGTAAATTTTCTTAGATATTGTTCATCGTCCACTTTCTTGATAATACTGTCTATCCAGCCGAAACAGAGAGCTTCTTCCAACGCTTCTATATATTTTATGGACCCGACATTCGCTTGCTTTTTATAATAAATCATCCAAAAGCCCATACTCTTATTATGGTTTTTTTCTAGCCAATTCCGAAATGATTCCCGGTTATCAAAAAAAATATGCTCAAGTTCTTTCATGTCAACTATTTATATATTATTTTGCTCACACATTGCGTTCGCGGATTATTTATTCTAATAATGATTTTATACCTTCTCTATATGATGGATAGTTTGGAGTCCAGCCAAGCTCTCTTTTTATCAAATCATTCGAAACTTTAGTGTTCATTGTTAAAGTGTTAAATATATGTTTCCCCGTAACAACTCTGAGTAAAGGGTTGGGGATATTTATAATTTTCCTGGCTCCGAATGCTTTTGCCAAATGCAACATGAAGTCTTTTACTCTTACATTTTCATTATCACTAATAATAAATCTTTTTCCAACAGGCAGCTTTTCTATCGCCAAAACATAAGCATCTGCACAATCATTTACGTGAATCCGCGGCAAAAAATTACTCCCTCCGCCAAGAATGACGATTCTTCCATTTTTTGCCATGTTTATAACCTTGCCAAACATTCCCCCATTTCCATAAATCTGAGCAGGTAGCATTTCAATAAGAGGTATTGAACTATCACGTTTTATTATATCAATCATTTCATCATAACATCTTCCCAACGCAGCCATTCCTTTCCTGGCTATCGGCCAACTTTCATCAGCTATCTCATTGCCCTTTGTGTCAAAACTTGCTCCCGAGGTAAGAATTAATGGACAAGTAAGCCGTTTTGCCAATTCAATTGTGTTATTAAGATATTGTCCGGTAATTCTTTCAAGTTCTTTGAATTTTTTATCAGAGATCCTTCCGGGCTTCAACGGGATCATAGCAGTATAAACCAATACGTCAACCCTGCCTGGTATTTCTATTTTATCAGCCTGTAAAATATCTCCCTTAATAAATCTCACCCTCGATTTATCAAAAAGCATATCATGGTAAGGGTTTCGGGAAATAATTGTCACCTCATGACGTCTGTCAATCAATCTTCTGACGAGATGTGAACCTAAAAATCCTGTTCCCCCAATAAGTAAAATATTCATATATTATCGCCATGTAATATCAACCGGATTGCGCCTGGGCACAGAAGTAATTGTATATTTGGAGTACCCAAACAGCATTGGGCAAGCTGCTTTGCGCCCCTCAGGCAGAGATAAAAAATCCTGTAATGGTTTGTAATTTTCCAGAGCCATTATTACGAAGCCGGCCCAACATGTTCCTATCCCAAAAGAAGGTGCGGCAATATCAAAATGAGTCAGTGCAATAATCGCCTCCGTGGGATCGTTAATCGGTTCGGCGGGGACATGAGCAAAAAGTAGATGAGGAGCTCTATGGGAAATTAAATCTGTCCCGTTATCCCAGGCAGATATTAAAACAGGCACATAAGGTGCAAGCGGATGTGATGTGTTTAGTATGGTTCGCATCCAATCAATTGTTAAACATGCAACTTGTTGTACAATGGAAGGTTCAAATATTACAAGCCATTTTACCGGTTGGCTGTTCCCTCCCGAAGCGGCATAACGGGTTACATCAAGAACTTTAGTTATTAATTCTTTGCTAACCGTTTCAGAAGAAAAATGCCTCACTGAACGTCGTTTTTTAATATATAATGATAGATTCTGCGACTCAATCCGACCTTCGGAAGCAGTTATGTCCATTTTATCATCGAGCAGAAAATTTAATGTAAGAGCCTTCTGCGGACAAAATGATTCACAATGTCCACATTTGATACAAAAACCGGATTTTTCGTCAGAAATTTCTGGATAACCGGAAACAGAATGATTATCAATAATTTTTGTTACACATACTGTTACACAGGTATTGCATTTAATGCATAGTTTCTCATTTATTATTATCACGGGCATTGTCTATATTGTTACATTTTCAAAATAATCTCAATCGCTTTTTCAAGTAGTTCATCTTTACCCTTTCTTATCCCGTCTATTGTGGGCCTGACTTCAATGTCAGGGACAATTCCAATTCTTTGTGTTTGTTCTCCGTTGGGATAATATACTCCGAGCCCGGAAATCATTGTTTTTAATCCGCCCGGCAACATAATTTCAGAAACATTGCCGTCGGCTCCCGCAGTAGTACTCCCGACAATCGTTGTATTATCTCCTGCTCTGAATGCCATTGCAGTATATTCTGCCTGGCTTTGAGTAAATTCGTTGACTAATACAATCAACTTCCCTTTATACGGGTTATTCGTTCCGGGGATTACCAGCTCGTCTGTAAATGCAAACTCGCCGGGATTATTAATATTCCCATGTGTAAATTTCACAAATGGCGCCGAAGATGTACTAAAAAAAGAGCCTAATGTAAAAGGAACAAAAGCAGATGGATAATTGCGGATATCAATTATGATGCCCCGTGTGTTTATAAATTCTTTTTTAATTACAGGGATATCCGAATCTTTGATTGACATAAGGGTTATATAGCCAATATTATTATCAAGTAAGCGATAGCACTTATCATCATTTTTTCTAAACCATCTATAGATATTTAATTCGTTACCGGGATATAATTGTATCTTTTTTGTTTTACATATTCCATTTTGTGAGTACTCCACCTCTATTTCATCTTTTTGTGAACGCAGTATGTCTGCAGCAATATCCCGTAGCCGTGCCGCTTCATTTGAAGCCGGATAATATATTGATATATCCGATACTATTTTATTTATTTTTTTTCCGTCAATAGCGGTAACAATATCTCCAATGTTAAGTCCGGTGTCATTTTTTAATTCGGGGTTATAATAATCAGTTACAACAAGTTGATTTTCAATAAATCTAACATTAACTGGTGCATAGTATGTACCTTTCCACTCTTCAATTTTATTATTTCCTCCCCATAAATTTGCATGGGTATCCTGAGTTTCTCCGATAATCCTGATGGCTGTCTGTTCGTATTCCAACTCATCTTTTGCATTAATAAATATTGGAATATACTCTTTAAGCGTAGTATTCCAGTCTTTATCTGTCAAATATTTGTTAGGGAAAAAATAATTGATGATATTCCAGTATCTGTATAAAGCCAATAACCGGAATCCGGCATCCGGATAAGGCATATTCCCATAAGCGTTTTCGTTTTCAAACTTTGGATTACCAATACCAGGATCCAGTTTAACATAAAAATGATTTCCCTGATTTCTGTTATTATAAATATGATTCAGTTTGTTCCTTAACGGTTCTGAAAGTATGCTGTTTGCTATCCATGTCAGATCCGGTTTAAGGAATACGTCTTCTGGAGTTGTTTTATTTGTTTGGCACTCGTCTATATTTCCTAAAGTTTCAATCCACTTAAGCAGAAGCTCTTCTTTACCCGATTCATCTGAATCGTTTAAATAATCCGGAATAAACCTAAATAATTCATAATCCCAGTTATAATTACCTTTGGCAATCTCAGGATGATAATATTTTAAAAAACCCCAAACCTTGCCCAATAATTCCAGATTATCTATTCTTTCCGGGAATAAATTTATTGTATCTATCCCTGATCCATTGTCAAAATCCGTATCAAGAGAAGCCGCAGGGAGCGGAGGCTTCTTTTTCCTGATTGTTTGCACATCTTTCCCGTCAATGGATAACACAAAATCATCAAACCACGCCTCACCATTCCCTGTCAACATACCGGCAATATAAATAGTTTCGGCTTGTTCCGGATATTCTAGTTTAATAGAATATCTCTGCCAGTCTTTTGTCCCGGAAATATTCTGCTCCTGCATATTATCAAATGCCAAAGACCCGTTTTCGCCATCAATCCTAAGTAATAAACCGGCAAATCCGTCTTTCACGTCTTGTGTCTTTATATAGCCTTTAAGCTCTATGGTTTTCCCCGTGAATTCAGCGGGTATTTGATAGGCAATGCATCCAAATTGTCCTTTACCTGTGGATGATATTTTCCCTGATTTTTGCCCTGAATGGACTAAAGAATCAAGGGTAATAACGTAGTCTCCCCACTTCATCCATCCGTCTGGAAGTGCCGTGGTATCACTTTGCCTTTCAAATCCCAGGTTAAATTTTTGGTCTCTTTGTGTTTGACAGCTTATTACAAAGAAAATCAGAATAATGAACGTGACTTTTTTCATAGCAGCATTAGTTTGCATATCTTAAATTTCGGTCACTGAGGCAAACGTTCTTTTTATACCCTTTCTGTATTTCACCGCAGAATAGCCAAATATAACAAATAGTCCTTCTCTGCTGGCATACTTAATTCCATGCTCTTCCCTGAAATTTTTAGCTTTTTTCCCATTTTGAATTAAGGGATGTATCGCACCTAACATACAAGTTCCCAAGCCCAAAGATTCAGCGGCATACATGGCTGCTGTGGCGGCAACAATAGGATCAGCCGGGTCGGCATAGGGTGAACCGTAGAAATACATGGCTAACGGGGCATCGTAGTTAACCAGGTTAATACCCTGCCCCAGGCCATTAATGTACAGATTGAAAGCAGGTCTTACAAAGCCCCTGAATAATTTATCGTTTGCCTTACCCCAAAATGGACGCATGATAGCCAGAAAGCATTTTGAAACAAACCATTTTATTCCGTTAAGATACTCGCAAAAATCGACGGCAAACTTTCTTGTTTTTTCTTTAGTATCAAGGATCAGGACATTTACATCCGAAGGAGGCAATCCCATTGGCGAAGTTCTTGCCGCACAGAGAATTTTTTTTGCCACTTCGGGCTCAACTTCTTTGTCAAGGAACTCCCTCACGCTCCTTCTTCTTTGGAATAAAGCAAATAACTGCTCATAGTTTGCTGTGTCCGTCACCGGAGGCAGATCAAACAGATCGGCTTTGGATAATTCCCGCCCCGTAACCTCAATGGCTCCTGTCGGACAAATAGCCATGCAATGTCCGCAGCCAATGCATCCAAACGCCGGGGTTTTACTTATTGTTGCCTTATTATTTTCAAGGCAAAGACTAAAATCTTTACAGACCTGAACACATAAGCCACAACCGGTACATTTGACAGAGTCAATTCTTATGGAGGCCTTTTCATTTGTTCTGGATGTCGGAATTGCCATTATAATAATTGATTATTTTGTTCATACCCGGGCATATCCTAATGTTTCTATATCTTTAATATCTTTTGTCAGATAAGTTTTCCCATTAGCTATTACATATAAATCATCACAAATATCAATAATATGTTTGTACAGATGGTCAGTAATTATTATTCCTTTATTATCTTTTTCCCGAAGAATTATTTTTTTTATAGCATCTACATGAATGGGCATAACATGAGAAAATGGTTCATCCAACATACAAAATTTTGTTTGAGAAACTAAGATTGTATATATTTCAATAATTCGTTTCTCGCCTCCGGATAAATTGACCAGTTTTGACTTATAGTATTTTTCGAATTCCGGAAAGATTTCAATCAAATCTGCGAAATCCAGTGCGAAATCACTAAATATCCTTTTAATTGTTAATGAATTAGGAATAAATTTCTTCTGTGGCAAATATCTTAAGTCTTTTGGAGAACGGTTTGAAGTTACCAGAGCATTACCGTTAATTCGGATTGATTTATTATTAGGAATAAGATCCCCAAACATAATTTTCATTAAACAGGATTTACCTGCCCCGTTCCTTCCTAATAATCCTGTTACTTTCCCTGTCTCAATTTTTAAATATACATCCTGCAAAACTCGTTTTGAACCGAATTCTAAGATAACACTGTCAACTTCAAGTGAATTTGTCATCTAATTTGTAGAGTTATTGTAATAAGTATTAGAAATAAAAGAAAGTCGAATAGTAAAGTCGAAATCCACAAGAGTTTCTTTGTCAATCCCAGGTTTTTATAATAGGAGAAATCATCCTTTTTAAAATTATGGATATAATAAATAATCAAGCCAAATGTGGCAATCTTAAACCAAAATATGGCTGAAAAAGTATCAAACCCCCAGGCATAAATAATACCCACACAGGATAAGGTAACTACCAGGCTCGCAAAAGCAAATGATTTATAGAATGTTAATAATAATCGTAATGTCCTCATATCGGTTGACAATGGCGTATGATATTAGCTCTTAATATTCTGGTATTCGATTTCAAATTTTAACTCTTTTGCAGCCTCAACAACCATTTTCATGTCACGAACGCCTATATGCGCATTATATATTTTCCTCTCTTCATTAAGTTTTTTAACTGCATAATATAACTCCTGGCAGTCAGCATTTGCGACTTTCTCCGCAGAATCATAACCGGCTTCCAGTAACACATATGCAAAAGTATGATTTACCCATCTTATTCTGGAAAGGTCGGTCAATTTCGCAAGCTTCAGCATTTCATCCTTGCTTATTCCTGTTTCGTTTGAAAGCGCTTCTCGTCTTTTATCTGTCAGTATATTATCATATAACCTGAGAGTATCTTTTATTCCTGCTTTTGCAAGTTTCACAACCGTGTCTTCAGTGACACATGTAAAATCTTTTATTGCGTTTGGTTTTTGCCTGTAACCATTCACAACTCTTTTGAGAATTACCAGATAATCCTCTTGTAATCCAGTCTGTTTCGAAAACTCATGAATTTTGTCCTTGTCTTTAAGGGCCAATAACAATTCATCAAGATTGCTGACTTTGTGATTTTTAATAATGTCAAAATTTTTATCAATATCTCTTTCTATCACTGACCAGCTGGGGATTAATACGGCAGATTTTAAAATCTCTTTGTATTTATCAATACTGATGTTCTTTAAATCGATATAATATCCCATTACACTAG
>LAHU01003113.1_pt1 | contig 13076 bp, 14 predicted proteins | sample 329631 | NCBI WGS metagenome assembly LAHU01 (sample SAMN03275698, study PRJNA271635) | activated sludge metagenome | isolation source: sample C-0 Zero hour mixed sludge faded in reactor as a methanogenic...
CCGGTCGCCTGGCGCAAGCGAGCGGATCACGTCCCTGAACTGGCGTGTTGGTTCGAATGCCCTGCAAGGAAGCGTCCCGCCGGTCCCCTTGACCGGTATCACCACGTGCCCTCCGCGGCGGGTTTCCGGCTGGGCGGCGACGATACCCTCGACACGGTAGGAGCACCCCTCGATGAGGGACCCGATCCGCCCGTCTTCTAGGTGGGAATCCGTTCCTTGGTTCGTGACAAAGATCTCGGAAAAACAGGGGGGTTCGGAGATGATCTCCTCCTGGGCGAGCCGGAGCCAACCGGGGCGCTCCCCGCGGATCCCATAGAGTACCGGGTCCGGCGTATGGGGGACGCAGACGACAAGGTCGTTCTCCCGGTCTACGGTATCCCATGTATGGGGGAACGTGGCCGTATCGGCACGGAAGAAGCTTGCGCGGTCCACTTCGCGGGGGGTGCCCCAGCGGTCCGGGGAACGGTAGGTGAGGAGTTCATAGGTATAGTCCGGCATTTCTGCTGCAATCGCAGCAGTCGCCCCGATAAGGCCTCTTCCGTTCTTGTAACCCCGGTAAAATGCGCCGTGCTCCTCGAGGAGCGCCACCGCCTCCTCCTGCGTGCAGAAGCCCCTGACAGCCTTCCAGTAAAATGAAGAGGGGAGTCTCTCCGTTGTGACCACGACCCCGGGGTTCGTCTCCGGGCATGAGAGGGCGGCGAGCTCCTGGACAATGGTGCAGGCCAGCTCAAATGCAATGGTTGCCAGTCCCCTGGCTTTGATTGCAATCGCAGCGTTTCCCCGGGTCTTCCATGGGATATTGGGGTTCAGTCGTACCAGCCTGACCTCCCCAACCGCTATCCCTGCGTTCTTGAGCCTCTGTTTGAGCAGGACACCAAGGTAGGTGGTGCACATCCCGGCAGGGGAGTCGGTATCGTCGATCCCTATCTGCATTCTCCATTCTTTTTAAGAGATCCGCGGCTATATCATTGCCTGAGTAGGAGATGCCCCACGACAAGCTCCTCCAGGCAATCACGAGCGTCCTCCTGATGGGGGACTACGAGGTATCCGAGCGCTTCTCATTACGTCCACGTAGTTTTGACCTTATCGCGCGGAAAGGAGACCACACCTATGCGATCAAGGTTGTGAGCCATATCGACAGTGTCAGCGAGGAGCTTGCCGGGGACCTCGACCTCGTGGCCCGCTGCCTCCATGGCAACCCCCTCATCATCGGGGAACGCGCCCGCGACAGCGAGCTGGAGAGGGGAGCAGTCTACATCCGGTACGGGATTTACGCGATGGGTGTCGCCACCCTCTACGATTATATCGTGGAGGGCATCCCGCCGCTCGTCTATGCATCGCCGGGTGGGCTCTATGTGAACCTCGATGGCCAGGCCCTCCGCGAAGGACGGGAGCAGCGGAACATGTCCCTCGGGGACCTGGGGGCGTTAATCGGTGTATCCCGCAGGACGATCAGCAAGTACGAAGCCGGGATGGGGACCACGCTCGAAGTCGCGATGCGAATCGAGGAGATCTTTGACCGGCCCCTTGTCCGGGAGATCGTTGTTGAGGGATACCGCCGGAAAGCGGGGATTACCCCGCCGGAAGCCGGTGTGGCTACGCCGATGTACTTCCTTGAGCAGATCGGGATGAAACTCCGCCCCATGCAACGCGCCCCGTTCCAGGCGATGATCACCTACGAGGAGCACACTATCATCACCGGGTATGGGCCCTCCCAGAAGGTCGCCCGCCGCGCCGCTATCCTTGGAAACCTCTCGCGTGTGGCAGGTATGCACGCGATGTGCGTCCTCACCGACACATCCGGTGCGTCACACGTGGGCAGGACCCTCGTCATCGGCGAGGGACGGCTCCAGCGGATCGGGGACGGTGATGAGCTCATCGATCTGATCGGGATCTGATGAATATATATAGAACTACAAACCAATTTTATCGGCAAGTCGGTGAGCAATATGTCACAGCAGCTTGGCGGACAGCCAATTCTGATTCTAAAAGAAGGTAGTTCACGCACCCGCGGCCGCGATGCCCAGGGCATGAACATCACCGCCGCGAAGGCAGTGGCGGGCGCAGTACGGACCACGCTTGGCCCGAAAGGTATGGACAAGATGCTCGTTGATACCATCGGGGACGTCGTGATCACGAATGACGGGGTTACCATCCTCAAGGAGATGGACATCGAGCACCCTGCGGCAAAGATGATGGTGGAGGTTGCAAAGACCCAGGACGACGAAGTCGGGGACGGAACCACTACCGCGGTCGTCATCGCCGGGGAACTCCTCAAGAAGTCGGAAGACCTCCTTGAGCAGGAAGTCCATCCCACCGTGATCGCCCATGGATATCGCCAGGCCGCCGAGAAGGCGCAGCAGATCCTCCAGGAGATTGCAATCCCGGTCAAAGCCAAGGATGTGGCGGTCCTGAAGCGGATCGCCGAGACTTCGATGACCGGAAAGGGTGCAGAAGCCTCCAAGGAGAAGCTCTGTGACCTCGTGGTCAGATCGGTCACGATGGTCGCCGATGACGACGGCTCGGTAGACATCGACTGGGTGAAGGTCGAGAAGAAAGTCGGCGGGTCCATCGACGACTCCGAGATCGTCGAGGGCGTACTCATCGACAAGGAGCGCGTCCACCCGGGCATGCCGAAGAAGGTCACCAAGGCGAAGATCCTCCTCCTGAACGCCCCGGTCGAGTTCAAGAAGACCGAGGTTGATGCCGAGATCAACATCACGAGCCCGGACCAGCTCCAGGCATTCCTTGACGAGGAAGAGCGGATGATCCGTGCAATCGTCGACAAGATCAAGGCAAGCGGGGCGAACGTCCTCTTCTGCCAGAAGGGTATCGACGACATCGCCCAGCACTACCTCGCCAAGTCGGGCATCCTCGCAGCCCGCCGCGTCAAGAAGAGCGACATGGAGAAGCTCGCCCGTGCAACCGGCGGCAGCCTGGTCTCTTCGATCGACGCGATCGGAAAGGAGGAGCTTGGGCATGCGGGTCTCGTCGAGGAGCGCAAGGTCTCTGGTGAAGAGATGATCTTCGTCGAAGAGTGCAAGAACCCCAAAGCGGTCTCCCTCATCGTCCGCGGCGGGACCGAGCACGTCGTTGACGAGCTCGAGCGTGCGATCGTCGACGCCCTCTCGGTCGTCTCGGTCGTTCTCGAGGAGAAGAAGATCGTCGCCGGCGGCGGTGCACCGGAGATCGAGCTCTCACTCCGGCTCCGCGAGTACGCGGCATCTGTCGGGGGCCGTGCCCAGCTCGCGATCAGTGCATTTGCAAGTGCACTCGAGATCATCCCGCGGACCCTCGCAGAGAACGCCGGTCTCGACCCGATCGACATGCTCGTCGAGCTCCGTGCAGCCCACGAGAAGGGGAAGAAGACTGTCGGGCTCGACGTCTTCGAGGGCAAGGCGACTGACATGCAGAAGGCAGGCGTGCTCGAACCCCTGAAGGTCAAGACCCAGGCGATCGCAAGCGCGGCCGAGGCTGCAATCATGATCCTCCGGATCGATGATGTCATCGCTTCCGCAAAGTCCGCCGCACCGGAAGGCGGCATGCCCCCGGGTGGACCGGGTGGCATGGGCGGCATGGGTGGAATGGGCGGCGACATGGGTGACTTCTGACCCGTCTCCGTCCATTCATCATCCCCTTGTACCCAACCCCACACAATCCTTTTTTTGATATCCTGCTACAGACGTTCTTTCCTGTATCACGGGCCCCAACTGCGGGCATACGCTCTCCTCGTCGCCTGGTCTCTGGAAGGACTGTCCCGTGACCGCTGGAATGTCACCTATCTAGTTCTTTGTGATCCAACGCAGCAGCCATATAGTTCATACCCACACCAGTGTCGCAATCCCCCTCTCCCCCCCGTCCCGGTGTTTGTGTGAGGGATTCCGCCTCTCATTATCGCCTCCTCTGGCTGGCATGGCAGTGCTTTTTATCCTCCTGTGGAGGAGTATCCACTATGCAGGAAGCCTTTCTCCGGACGAGCTACCGGACCGACTGTTACCACTGCAGGGTGGTTGCCGATCAGGTCATCACTGCGGTCCCTTTCCAAGCCGGGGTGGTCTGCGCCAACTGCGGAGCGACGCGCGTATTCATCCCGAAGATAGAGGATGTCACGGCGAAGGGAAGTTACCAGAAGCCGGAGTGTTACCCTGTCTGGCACCTCACTCCCGAGGGATCCTGCCGCCACTGCGGGGTGACTGGCATGCACGAGGTGGTGATTGGGTGCCGGAACTTTACTGTACGATGCGAGAATTGCGGCTTCACCCATTTCTACCGCTTCGACCTCGAGTACATGGACACTCCTCCAGGTGAAGGCGGGGCAGGGAAAAAAGAGGTATGACCGGGTATGAGGGTGGAATACCGTTCCAATTCATTCATTGAATGGATGGCGCAGACTTCCTCGCAGCCCGTTTCGGCCATAACCTGATCCGGGGCAGGAGAACCGGTGGCCGGGGAAAAACAGAAATCAGAAGCGAAACCAACGGGCATTCTCACTGCAACAGGGGCCGGTTCCCGGTACCAGGGAGAGTGGCATCCCCCGGGGTAGGGCCTGGTGGCTGGCAGGACCAGGGGAACGATGTCCCCCTACTTCTCCTCTCTCTCCATCGCGATGGCGTTCTTCGGGCATTCATGGGCGCAGATGCCACACCCCTTGCAGAAGGCAAGGTCGACGGCCAGCTCCTGGTCGATCGCGCCATCGGGGCAGTACATGGCGCACATCCCGCACTTATTGCACGTTTCGCGGTCCACAACCGGTCGGAATACACGCCATGAACCGGTCTTTCCTGCCGCTCCTTGTACCGGGTGGGATATCGCCAGTCTCACACGGTTGTTCATCGGTGCACCTCCTCGTACGCGGCCTCGGCGGCGCGGACATTCCTTTCGTCAGAGAACATCTCGAGGATGGCCTTGCGGGCCGAGTCGGCCGAGATGATCCCCATACGGGCGAGCGCCCCGATCACCGGGGTGTTCAGTATGGGGCTGCCGGCCACGACCAGGTTCTCCCGGAGCGCAATACCGGTTAGGTCGACGTTCCATGCCGCATGGTCCCCGAAGGCCACCGGGTGGCCGCTGTTGATCAGCACGGTCCCGTCCGGGCGGATGCCCTGGAGGACGTTCACAGTCTCCATCACGCTGGCGTCAAGGACCACGACGAGGTCAGGGTTCTTCACCTGGCTGTAGACCCGGACCGGTTCTTCGTCGATCCGTACAAAGGAGACGACCGGCGCCCCTCGCCGCTCAGCCCCGTAAAAAGGGCAGGCGGTTGCCCATTTGCCATCGCGCACCGCTGCAAGGGCAAGGAGCCGGGCTGCCGTCACCCCGCCCTGGCCACCGCGGGAGTGGATACGGACCTCAAACATCCTGCATCACCCCGAACCAGGTCTCCCCGCCAGGTCTCCTGTCCCGGATGAAACCGGCGATGTCGCGGTAGGTGACCTCCTGGCCGCCGATACCGGCGATCACGCTGAATGGCTCGACCCGGCAGCGGGCACGGATCTCGTTTGCAACGATTCCCCCGAACCCGAAGGAGTAGTCGCGGTCGATCACGACCACCTCGCGCCCGGATACGTCAAGATCAGGGAACGGGCGGAGCCAGCGTATCCGGACGGACCCCGCCTTGATGCCCTCCTCCCGCAACTGGTCCACGGCGACCTCGGCTTCTTTCCCGAGGGTCCCCAGTGCGACTACCACGACGTCGGCGTCCTCTGCCCGGTACTCCTCTGTCATCCCGTACCTGCGGCCGAACCTTCGGGCGAACTCCTCCTGGGTCTCCCGGATCACCGGCCGGGCGTCCCGCATCGATCGCTCGATCTCCCAGCGGAACCGGAAGTGATCGTCCGGGCCGGTCAGGGTCCCGTACCCGGCCGGGTTCGCCGGGTCGATTGTATGCGGGAGGGAGAGCGGCGGCAGAAAGTCCCCGGCGGGAGAGGTCGCGAAGGGCTGCATGATATGGGAGAGCGAGAAGCCGTCGAGGTTCACCATCACCGGCAGGAGGACGTCGTTGTGCTCCGCGACCCGGAATGCCATGAGCGTCGCATCATAGGCCTCCTGGACGGTCGCGACCCAGACCTGCAGCCAGCCGGTGTCCCTCGCCTGGAGGGCGTCGGTGTGCTCGGCCCAGATGTTCCAGCCGGGTCCCAGGGCGCGGTTCACGTTCGCCATCACGATCGGCAGCCGGGCCCCTGCGGCCCAGTTCACCATCTCGTGCATGTAGAGGAGCCCGTGCGAGCTGGTAGCAGTGAAAGTCCGGGCGCCGCCGATGGACGCCCCGATGCAGGCAGCCATCGCGGAGTGCTCGCTTTCTACGGGGATATACTGGCTTTTCATCTCGCCGTCGGAGACATATGCCGCGATCTGCTCCACGATCTCGGTCTGCGGGGTGATCGGGTAGGCCGCGACGACGCCGGGCCCGGCCTCTTTGACCGCCGCTGCGACTGCCTTGTTCCCGGTTGCAACCGTCAGCATACTCCTTTCTCCTCCCGTGCAAAGCGGGCGAGGTTGTACGCGACCTGGGCCCTGAGGGTCTCGAGGGCTGCGGGGCTGATACCCTTGAAACGCCCCTGCGGGGCGAGATACTCTTCCAGGGGGGCTGGTTTGATCATCGCTGCTTTCGAGGGGCCTGATATCGTCAGCGCACCGTGCTCCCTCTCGTAGAGCATCCACATCCCGGTCTTGACCGCGAGCTTGCCCATCGTGACGGTGAGCTCGGACTCGTAGCGCCACCCGGGCGGGCAGGGTGCAAGGACGTGGATGAAGGTCGGGCCCCGTATGGAGAGGGCCTTCTGTACCTTCCCGAAGAGGTCCTTGGGATAGGCGGCGCAGGCGGTCGCCATGTAGGGCGGGTGGTGGGCCGCGATGATGGCGTCAAGGTCCTTCTTTGCCTGGATCTTCCCGGCAGGCGTCGTGGTGGTGCGCGCCCCGGCAGGCGTCGAACCCGATCGCTGCATGCCGGTGTTCCCATAGGCCTCGTTGTCGTAGCAGATGTACAGGAAATCCTCGCCCCTCTCGAATGCGCCGGAGAGGGCCTGTATCCCGATATCCACGGTCCCGCCGTCACCGGCGTACACGATCACCTTGGTCTCCTTCCCCCTGCTCCGGAACGCGGCAGAGAGCCCCGATGCGCAGGCCGCGGCGGCGGCGAACGCGATGTTGTATACCGGGATATTCATCGCGGTATTGGGATAGATCCCCTGGATGACCGACGTACAGCACGCGGGCACAACGAGGACCGTATCAGGGCCGGCAGCCTTCAGGACATAACGCAGGGAGAGCGAGGAGCTGCACCCCGCGCACGCCGAGGTGCACTTGTAGATATACTCCTCCTTGGGTATTTCCGCCATGGCACTTCAGGAGAAGAGGTGGGTAAGCATCGGTAATAAGGCTACTTTTTCGCAAATTTCGAAAATAAAGGGTTTTTAGCGTGGCCACACCCCTCTTTCGTCCCGTACCCGGCACTGTTATCCCCCGGGCATGCCCAACCTCCCGCAGGTGAGAGAAGAGAATGCACCATTCAATTCTGACCATGCAGGAAACAGACCCGGCAGGATGGGTGGAACGATGAGCCAGGAGACGCCCGCAAACCCGCGCAGGTGGCACTATGCGGTTATCGGTGTGATCGTTGTCTTCTTTATCCTCGTCGCTGCGGCCTGGTTCTCCCTCTCCGTGGTGGCAGACCTCCCGGTGACCTCTGACAAGCCCTATCCGTATACCGTCACCTACCATGTCTCTGTCCCGGATGGGAAGGAACTCACCATAGGTGGTGTCCCTTTTCTCGCGGTTTCGGCTGGCGACGAGGCGATCGTGAAGAGCGGGGAGACCCGTGAACGGATCAAAGTCAACGAGACGCGGACGATCGCCGAGCGCAGGGCAAAGGTCACAACGCTTGGTATCCCTGTCATCGATACGAACTACCGGATGAACGTGACCTTCTCCGGGACCCGGGGGGAATTTGATGTATTCGATATTTCGCTCCAGACCAGTTCACAGGTCCCCTCGTTCCTGCTGGACCGGACCGTCCCGGCTGGCATGGCAGCCCGGCCTGCCTGACCCCGACCGGTCCCTCTCCCCTTTCCCGTGAGATGTCCTGGCTGGTATCATCCTTGTTTATATCCCGGTGTCCGGTCGTGGTATCTCCCACCCTCCTGCGGGATGTCCTCGCTGGTATCACCTTGCGTATGTTCCCGTCAGTTTCACTCGCACGTTCGGGTGAGTTGTCCTGGTCAGAACCTCCCTTGCGTGTGTTGCAGGTTGCCCCGGTCCTCTCCCTTTCTCACGTGAGTGGTTCGACCCGGTAGCCGTGCCGTGAGAGAACCTTCGCGAGCGCCGCGATGAACTGCAGGTCGTCCTCCTGGCCAAGGATGGAGACTTCTCCCTCCCAGATCGCGCGGAGTGATTCATCAGAGCTGGAGAGACCCCTGCGGCCCACCACTCTCCCTGCTTCGATTCCGCCCTCCCTGAATATCACTGCCTTCGCACACCGGAACCCGCGGCACGTGCGGGGCCGGAACGGGTAGATGCTGCAGCGGGACCTCCCCTCGTCCTCCTCGCGAAGGAAGGGGCAGCGGCCGGATGGATCGTCCGCATCCACCTCGTCTGCGGCAAGGGGGCGCGCAAAGAAGAGTTCCCCCGATAGCTCGTCCCTGCAGTATACCCCCTGGCCTGGCACCGCCCGGAGGATGTGGATGTGGCGGCCGAGCGAGGCACAGCACTTCCCGCACCGCGTGCAGGTGAACGCAGCCATCCGGGTCAGCCCCCCCTGCCCGGGAGGTCCCGGATTATCCCACGCATGACCCCGTGATAGTCGCACAGCCCGGCCATCCGCCGGGCCGACCGCTCTGAAGGCTCAACAGGGTCCCAGTGGACCCCGCAGTCCACGTCCCAGAGGACGAGGCCGTAGGGGGACGCCGGCGGGACGGGCCGGGAATCTGCCCCTGTCAGCCGGGCCCTGATACCCTCTGCAGTCCCGCTCCCCTCTCCCGCTGCAAGGAGGGCCGATGCGATACACCGGACCATGTGCCAGAGGAAGCTCTCCGCCGTGACGGTGATGACCCCGAGATCACCCGTTCCTGCCACGCGGCAGGAGATGACCGTGCGGCGGGGGTCCTTCCCGGGCGAGAGCCGGGCGAACCGTGAAAAGTCATGGGTGCCATGGAAGACCGCGGCAGCCTGGTCCATCACTGCGAGGTCATGGCCGCGGGGATGAAAATAATAACGGTAGGTCCGTGCCAGTGCTGCCTTGCGCGGATGAAACGCATCCGGCACCACCGCAATGCCGTTGCACCAGATGTCGGCAGGGAGGTGGTGGGTGAGGTAGCGGACGGTCTGTTCCCCTTCCGAGGTCGATAATGCCGCGACCTGGCCCCTGGCATGGACCCCGCGGTCGGTCCTGCCTGCAAAGGCCACCCTGGCATCGCGGCGATCCGAGAAGAGGCCGAGCCTCACGCAGGCATCGATGAACTCCCCCTCCACGGTTCTCCCGGCAGGCTGGAGCTGGGACCCGGCAAAGTGGTCCCCGAGGTAACCGAACCTGACCGCTACCCTCATCGGAGCCGCACCCGGCGGGAGAAACGGCGCCAGGTGTTCGAGAGGGACTGCCGCGTATAGGTACGCAGCGGGGTCATCCGTCCCGATGCAACCGTCCTGCCTTCCCGGAGGGCTGCGAGGATCGACTCAACAGACCGGTCCGCATCGATGAGCGTGCGGCCAAAGCCGATGTAGCGCGCGTTGTGGGCATCGCTCCCCCCCACCCTGCTCTTCCCGAGTTTCCCGGCGTAGCGCGCCGCTTTCCGGTTGGCAGAGCCCGTGATGTACCGGCTGTTGAAGACCTCGATTGCGTCCACGGATGCAAGGGCGTCCCGGAGTTTCCGGCCCACGCCGTGGCGCCACATGTGGAACGGGTGGGGAAGGATAAGGACCGCGCCCTGTTCGCGTGCGAGCGCGACGGTCTCGTGGAAATCGAGGCGGGGCGGGATCTCCCGCGTGATGCCGAGTGCGATCAGGTGGCCCTGCTGGGTGGAGATCTCCATTCCCGGGATGATGAGTACCCCGGGATGGAGGGCCATGGCCTCCCTGACCCCGGCCATGGTGTCATGGTCGGTGATCGCGATCGCGTCCAGCCCGGCCTCCGAAGCCCTGCGGAGTACCTCCACCACGCGGCTCTCCCCGTCCCTGGAGTAACTGGTATGGACATGGAGGTCACAGGCGAGCATTCTGATAGCATTTTTCTTCCTCCCGATAAAAAGGGGAGCTATGCGAATTCTCCTCCCGACCGGGGAGGCAACCGCCGATATTGTCCGGAAGGCAGCAGAAGGATATGGTGCGGACGTCGTCGTCACCGGCCCGATCGCTTCCTTCCTCACACCCCGCCAGCTCCGGTCTCTCATCGGGGCCAGGGCCCCTGACCTGGTCCTCGTATCAGGGATGTGCACCGCGTCGTTTGCCGCCGTCGAGGAGGAGACCGGGGTCCCCATCTTCCTCGGCCCCCGGCATGCCGCCGACCTCGGGCTGGTCCTTCCCCGGATCGCAGAGATACCCCTCTCAAGGACGGTTCCTGCCGATGAAGCCCTTGGCATCGTCCGGAGGGAGGCAGCACGCGCCGCGGTCCGTGCAAGGGAATCTGCCGCTCAGCCGGACCTCTGGATCCGCGGTGTTGGGATCGGCGGGGGGTCGAGGATGAAAGTCCTCGCCGAGATCATGGACGCACCGGGGGCAGCCGATATCCGCTCCCGCGTGGAAGGCTGCTTCGCGGCAGGAGCGGACATCGTTGACCTCGGGTTCGGTTTCGATGCCACGCCCGCCGACGTGGTGGCGGTCTTCTCTGCCCTCTCTGGGATCGAAGGACCACTCGCTGCCGATACCCAGGACCCCTCTCTCATCCGGGCCGCCCTGCCCAGGGCAGACCTGGTCTTGAGCCTCCACGAGGGCAATATCGGGGAGACCGGCAGGGAGATCGCCGAGGCCGGCGCCGCGGCGGTCGTGGTCCCGGGAGAGGCAGGTCTTGCAAAGAACCTTGCTCTTGCTGCAGGTGCGGGAATATCGGCGCTCATCGCCGACCCGCTCCTGGTACCGGTCGGCTCCGGGTTTCTCCGGTCGGCCTGCGCCCGGGTGCCCCGGGGATATCCCCGTTTCTTCGGGGCCGGGAATGTAACCGAACTGATCGATGCCGATTCCCCGGGGGTCAATGCCCTCCTTGCGGGCATGGCCTGGGAGGCTGGTGCCGCGGTCATCTTCACGAGCGAGCACTCCGACAAGACCAGGGGGTCCATCCGGGAGATGCGCCGGGCGACCGAGATGATGGCGCTCCTGCCCGGCCGCCTCTATCCCAAGGACCTCGGGATCGACCTCTTCTGCATCAAGGAGAAACGACGACGCCGGGAGCCCCCCCTCCGGTACGATGCGGTCGTCGAGGCGGTGGACCCCCCGCCAAGAGAGATCACCTGCGACCCCTGCGGGAACTTCCGGATAGGGATCGAGGGGGACTCTATAGTAGCCGTCGTCCATGGAAAGGCTTACCGGGGGTGTTCCTGGGACCGCCTCTTTACCGCGATCCTCGGTGCAGGGGATGTCTCGCGGCTCGATCACGCGGCATACCTCGGCAAGGAACTCTACAAGGCGGAGCTCTCACTCCGATTCGGCCGGAGTTTCGAGCAGGACGGGCCGTTCTGAGCCGGCCAGGCATGCCCGCACTTTAATCAGCCGCGCCCACCGATACTGGTACCGCTATGCAGGTCCGTGCGGTCCGGCGCGACCTCCTCGATCTCCTCCTCGGCATGGGGCGGGAGAGCCACCCGCGGGAGTTTGCCGGTATCCTCATCGCCGAGGGAGGGGTGATCTCCGAGGTCCATCTCCTTCCCGGCACGGTCGGGAACAGGGACAGTGCAAGTGTCCTTCTTGACATGATGCCCCTTGACTCCAGGATGGCAGGAAGCGTCCATAGCCACCCGAACGGCGTGATTCACCCGTCAGATGCCGACCTCTCGTTCTTTCCCCGGACTGGCAGGTGCCACATCATCGTCGGGTTCCCGTACGGGCCTGGTGACTGGCGGGTGTTTCGAACCGATGGGAAGCCACTCGACCTGGAGGTGACAGGATGACCGGCAGCCGCGTAAAGGTAGTGGCGACCGGGACGTTTGACCTCCTCCACCCCGGGCACCTCTATTACCTCGCCCAGTCCCGGGCCCTAGGGGACGAGCTGCATGTCATCGTCGCCCGGGACCGCAATGTCCGGCACAAGCCGGCACCGGTCATCCCCGAGATGCAGCGGCTTGCGATGGTACGTTCGCTCCGCTGCGTCGATGAAGCACGGCTCGGGGATGCTACCGATATGTTCCGCCCGATAGAGGAGATCATGCCAGACATCATCACGATCGGGTTCGACCAGCACTTCTCTGAGGATGATCTCCGTACCCGGCTCGCTGCACGGGACCTCTCTGCACGGGTTGTCAGGATCGGGCAGTACGAAGGAGAGAAGTATTGCAGTTCCCGCGCGATCGTTGCCGGGATCCTCCAGCGCAACACCCCCCCTGGTACGGAAGACAAAGACAATCCTTATAGGACCTCCCGTCCCGTATCACGGTAGGTGATGTCCGGTGGTCCTCCCGGCCCTGGAACCCGAAATAGAGAAATTAGAGAAGATTGCCGCAGAAAAAGGGGTACAGACCCGGCGGATTGCAACTGACGAGATCGTGGTTGCCGAATGGGTCCGTTTCAAGTGCCGTTACGGCTGTAAAGGGTATGCGAAACACCTCTCCTGCCCGCCTTTTGCCCCGTCTCCGGGTGAGACGCGTGCGATGATCAGTGCGTACCACACCGCCCTCCTCCTCCGTTTTGATGGTGTGCCGGGACATGATGCATTTGGCCCGGACGATATCCCTGAAGACTTCCATCATTTCTACCGCGACCTCATCCTCTGGGTGAACACCACCGTCCACCTCCTCGAGAAGACTGCTTTTTACGACGGGTTCTACAAGGCCTTCGGTTTTGGGGGCTACCCGTGCATATTCTGCGATGAATGCGTTGCTGAAGAGTCGAAGGGCATAGTAGACGAGAGCATCCGGCGCACGTGCCGGCACCTGGACCTC
>LAHU01005140.1_pt1 | contig 13043 bp, 8 predicted proteins | sample 329631 | NCBI WGS metagenome assembly LAHU01 (sample SAMN03275698, study PRJNA271635) | activated sludge metagenome | isolation source: sample C-0 Zero hour mixed sludge faded in reactor as a methanogenic...
GTAAGTCTACGCTCCTCAACAGCCTCACTGGGACGAAGAGCGAAGTGGCCGCCTACGCCTTCACCACCCTGACGGTCGTCCCGGGAGCGCTCGAGTACAAGGGTGCCCGGATCCAGGTCCTCGATATCCCGGGGCTGATCGCAGGGGCAGCGATGGGGAAGGGCCGTGGGAAGGAAGTGATCGGGGTCGTCCGGAGCGCCGACATGATCGTGGTCCTGGTCGATGTCTACAACCAGGGTCACGTGGACGTCCTGATGAAGGAACTCCTCGATGCCGGGATCCGCATCAACCGCCGGAAGCCTGACATCACCATCAAGAAGACGGCACTGGGTGGAGTCCGCCTCAACGCGGTGGGGACCCTCGACCTGGACATCGACGAGATCCGAGCCATCCTCGCCGAGAACAAGATGATGAATGCCGAGATCCTCATTCGCGGGAATGCCACCCAGGATGACGTGATCGACGCGATGCTCGGGAACCGCGTGTATATCCCGGCATTCATCGCAGTGAACAAGGTCGACCTCGTGGACGAGAAGACCCGCCGTGCTATCAATACCGACCTCACCTCGCGGTTCGGCGATCCCCCCCTCCTGATATCGGCGCACACCGGCTACCACATGGAGGAATTAAAAGAAGCGATGTACCAGGGCCTCGGGTTCATACGGGTCTTTTTAAAGCCCCAGAACGGCCCTGCCGACTTCGATGAACCCCTGATCGTCCGCGAGGGGAGCACCGTCGAAGACGTCTGCAACCGCCTCCACCGCGACTTTGTCAGGAGGTTCCGGTACGCACGTATCTGGGGCAGTAATGTCAAGCACCCCGGGCAGCGGGTCGGCCTCCCGTACCAGCTTCATGACAGCGACCTCCTCACTGTCATCATCGAGCACTGATTCTATCCCTGATGTCCCTCCTCGTACCATTCTGCAGGAAGGAAGACCCATGCGCTCATGGCACAGGTACCTGCAGGGATAATCACAAACCTCCCGTTTCCGCCTTTATACCCGGTTTTCCATGTGTTCATTTCGTGGGGCTTATTAAACCGTCGCACGCCATTTCTCTTGGGAAAAAAAACTACATGGTCCGCGTCGTGACATTTTCCGCAGATTCGATAGAGCGGCTTGAACAGGGTCTCCAGGAAGCGCAGGGTGCCAACCCGACCCTCGGCTTTCTCTTTGCATCCCCCTACTATCCTCTCAATGACGTCGCAGGAGTTGCAGCCCGTGCCGGCATCCCCTTCTTCGGGGTCTCTACGGCAGGCGAAATCCTGCCAAAGGAGGATGAACCTGCATTCTCGGAGCATACCATCGCTGCAGCCCTCCTCGACCTCGACCCCGCCCTCTTCCGGGTATCGGTCTTTCCCCGGCAGGATAGCGAGTCCTCGTTCACCCTGGGCAGCCGGATCGGAAAGTGGGGCTGCGGACATTTCCAAAACCCCCATTACATCATCGGACTGAGCGGTTTCTCCCAGGACGGCGAGGCGGTGATCAAGGGAGTCCAGGGTGAATCTCCCGCAGGAACGGGCATCTTCGGTGGCATCGCCGGCGATGATTCCCGCTACGAGGCAACGTTCACCTTCAGCGGCAGCGGTATCACAACAGATGGCGCAGTTGTCCTCCTGCTCGACGGAGACCGGGTCTCGGTCTCGGGCACCACGTCGAGCGGCTGGGAAGGGGTAGGGACCGAGATGATCATCACCTCGGCTGAAGGGAACGTGGTCTCCCTCATCAACGGCCAACCCGCTGCTGAAGTGGTCAAGGAGCACCTCAACGTCACCGACGACGAGATTCTCGAATTAGGGATGCTCTTTCCCCTCATCGTCACCCGAAGGGACGGGTCCCAGGTGATCCGGACATTTCTCCAGGTCGATCGTAAGACCGGTGCACTCACATTTGCCGGTACGATTCCCCAGGGTTCCCGTGTCCGGTTCTCCGGCTCATTCGGGTTCGAGACGATACAGCAGACCATCCATGACCTCCGGGCTTTTCACCGTGATCACCCGGATGCCGAGTTCATACTCCTCGTCTCCTGCATGGCCCGGCGCCGGGCAGCCGGCCCGCTCGTTGCGGATGAGATCCTAACCGTGACCGACCTCTGGAAGGCCCCAACAGCCGGGTTTTTCTCGTACGGTGAGATCGGTCCCTGTTCAGCCACAGGATCTGATCTCTTCAACGAGACGCTCTCGGTTGTCCTTATCTCCACGAGGACACGCAAGACATGAACGGGACCGACCAGCTCAGGACTCTGCTCGGGCCCGTGCTTGAAAGGGCCACGGACGAGGAGAAGAAAGAGGTACAGCAGGCCATCGACCGGGTCGACGACACACTCGCTCTCCTCGAGGGAAAAGTCCGCCAGGCCATCCGTGACCGTGTCGCTGCGAGTTCCCTGTTGAAGAAGACCTCCGCGGACCTCCTTAGGCGGTACATGTCCCTCTTCGAGTATTCCGGCATCCCCCTAGTCGTCATCGGGGAGGACGGGATAATCTCCCTTGCCAACCAGTACTTCGAGCAACTGGCAGGGGTCAGCCGGGACGAGATGAGGGGGGTCCGGAACTTCCAGGACTTCATCGAACCCAGCCAGCTCCCCCACATGATAGAGTTCCACTACGCAAGGCGGAGGGGTGACCCGGACGTCCCACGGTACTATGAGACACTCCTTGTGACCAGCACAGGAGAAGTCCGGAACGTTGCCGTGAGTATCAACCTCTTCCCCGACACGAGCGAGAGTGTAATCTCTATCCTCGACCTCACCGAGAACATCCAGTCCCGCATCGAGCTCCTGCGGCATAAAGAACGTCTTGAAGCCGTCCTCCTGGTGTACCAGATGTACTGGGCGGAAATATCAGAGATCGCGCAGTTCTCGCTGGAAAAGGCGATCCAACTCACCGGAAGTACCGCAGGGACCCTCGTCCGGGCAGGCACCTCCCCAGGTGACCCGGGGGATATATGGACCATTGGCTGGGGGGAGGGGGCACCTGCTGCAGAATCGGCCATCCGGCTAATCCAGGCAGCACTTGGAAGCGGCGAGGTCATCAGGTTCAATTCTGCAGGAGCATCACCGGTTTCACCAGTTTCCCAGCCGGTCTTCCGGTTCCTCACGGTCCCGATCTTTGAGGATGGAATGGTGATCTGCGCCGTCTGTGTGGCCGGGAAGGAGAAGGACTACTCGGACCTAGATCTCCTGCCCATCACCGTCCTCTTCTCCGCGATGTGGCGGATGGTCTCGAGGAAGGAGCAGGCTGACGCGATAGAAGCAGCAAACAAGAAACTGAACCTCCTCTCCAGCGTGACCCGGCATGATGTCCGGAACAAGCTCACTGCCCTGATCGGCTACCTTGAACTCGCCCGTGAAGTGGGCCCTGACAGTTCGGCCCACGCGGTATTCACCGGAAAAGCACTCCTTACTGCCCGCGGGATCAACGACCTCATCGAGTTCACCCGTGAGTACCAGGAGATCGGTGTCCGTTCCCCCTGCTGGCAGCATGTCGGTGAGACATTCCGGAGGGCGGCTGCGACCATCAGTGAGAGCAGGGTCAGGTTCTCGGTTGACATTACCGACCTCTATATCTTTGCCGATCCACTTCTCGAGAAGGTCTTCTATAATCTCCTGGAGAACGCCGTGCGACACGGGGGACATGTCACGCAGGTCCGGGTATTCGCCCAGACTTCCGGGTCCCGTACCGTAATCGTCGTTGAGGACGATGGTACAGGGATCCTCCTCCCCGAAAAGGAGAAGATCTTCTCCCGGGCGTACGGGAAGAACACCGGTTTCGGTCTCTTTTTGTCGCGGGAGGTCTTGTCGATGACCGGCCTCTCGATCGCGGAGCTGGGTAATCCTGGCCGTGGTGCGAGGTTCGAGATCACCGTTCCGGAAGGCTCTTACCGGATAGGTCCCCTGCTGCCCCGCAGGTGATCCTTCTGTCTGGGCACCGCCCGCCCCTCACCAAACAAGCCCCGATTACCCTCACGACCAGGTGTTTCACCGAGTGGCGTGGGCTGTATCAGTATTCCAAAACATTGACGGTATAACCGGCATTCCCCCGCCATACCCGGACCACTCCCTACAGCGGTTCTCAATTTTTTCGAATCGCGGACGATAAGGAGCATTGAATGCACTCAAAATGAACGAACGGCGGGGCAAAGGGAGTGTGGTTTCCCGCATGAGACCGTGATGGAGGGAAGTTGAGTCGCCATTTGCGATAACAACGGTGAACACGTGTGTGACTTTCCTGTATGAGATCGTGATGGATGGAACCATGCGATGACCTGCCGGTAAAGGAAAATATCACTGGACGATGGTTTTCCGACCGAGATCATGATGGGACTGATAGTCTGCACAGGCAAAGCGACAGGTCCTGTCCTCCCCCTGGACGCACTACCTGCCGGGACCCGTGGCCGGCAGGGGTGCAGGGGTCCTCCTCCGGGTCATCAGTGGCTGACCAGGCGCCGGTGGCCATCGCACTATCCCGGCTGGAAAGAGGAGAAGGAGAGACAAAACGGCTCCATTGCCAGAAGGACCGGCGTTGTCCAGGCAGGTCTTTCCAAAGGGCTCCCTCATCTCTCTGCAACCATGGCAGAGAGGACCGGGAGCGGTGCATCTGTCTTGAGAGCGGTCCCCGAGTAATGGGCGCGGGAGACGGAATAGCCCCCTGCCTGCAGGCGGCCTACGAGGGCATCCCTCTGTGGCGGGGAGACCCGCAGGGCACGGGCAACGCGGTGGTAGTCATAATGGGTTGCGGTCGGAAGCTCCCCGGCAAGGAGGGGGAGGAGCGTGGCAAGGGCCCTCTCCGAGGGGAGGGCAAGCCCTGGCAGCCCGTCTACCGCCTGCCTGCAGAGGGCCGGGTCGCAGACAGGCCCGAGCCAGAGCGGTCCTACCGGGACGGTTGCAGCCCCGCAGAGGGGGCAGCAGCCGGGACGGGGGAGTATGGCAGCTTCTTCTGCCCGGAACAGGCACGAAGAGCACTGGTATACGTACCCAACACTGGCGAGTGCCCGGTTCGCAGCCGGGACCCCGTCCTCGAGGGCAAGGAACAGCCGGACAAAGTGCTGGTGGGAGACCGAGAGGAGGGGGCGCAGCCCGCGGTCGTAACGGACGGCCTCCCTCGCGGCGAACCCGAGGAGGACCCGCAGCCCCACCTCGGCATGGTACTCGGTATTCCGGGGGAATGCACCGTAACGTCGTATCCCGGCAGCAAGGTGCGACCCGCAGAGTGGTGCGGTATCAGTAGCGGTCACAAAGAGGTACCGCCTGGCACTGCGCACGGCGGCATCGAGGAACGGTGCTGGGGTCCCGAAGGGGTCCAGGTCCACTGCATCAAACCTCCGGGAATGGAGGAGGACATTTACATCAGACTGGGTGACCTCGATCCCTGCCCCGTAACGCTCGGCATTCTTTCTGATGAGTGCGACCGATCCGGCACTTCTGTCATTGATGCAGACCGGGATTCCCAGCTCCCACGATGCCCGGATCCCGCGGATCCCGGTTGCACCCATGGCATCGAGGTACCGCTCAGGGCGGATCACGGCAAGGAGGGCGATAGTAAGGTCGCGGTTGAGGAGCATCCTCCGGTTATAAAAAACCGTGGCGGTCCCCGGGGGGAAGGGATCCGATGAGTCCTGGACTGGGACAAAAATGGATGTCCTGCCCTCGGATACCTCAATGTGCTCCATGCCATCAGGAATTGGGGCCGGCAGCCTTATACATTCCCTTCCTCTATGAATATAGGCAGGGCGTGTGGCCTAGTCAGGACAGGGCGGTAGCCTCCTAAGCTATAGGTCGGGGGTTCAAATCCCCCCACGCCCGTCATTTTTTCCCTGTAGTGGACGAGCCACGCAGTCGACAAGCCATGACGTGGACAAGGTTTGTGCATTCCGCTCCACTGGTGACCATCCCCCGGTATTCATATACGTGAGGGACCGAGGTGGTACATATGAACGTCCCGGCCGCGATCAGGATAACCCGGCCCGTAAACGCTCTTGTTGCTGGCTTTGCCTCCGTCATCGGGTTTCTCATCGCGACCGGTACGCTCGAGGCCCGGGCACTGGCACTCATACCAGTTGTCACCCTGATCACCGCCGGTGGCAACGTGATTAACGACTATTGTGACATCGAGATCGACCGGGTGAACCGCCCCGACCGTCCGCTTCCGTCCGGGCAGATTACGCCGCATCACGCACTCCTCTTCGCAGCACTCCTCTTTGGAAGCGGTCTCCTCCTCACGATCGGTACCAGCCCTCTCTGCGCCTTGATCGCCCTCTTTAACTCAGCTATCCTCCTCCTCTATGCCGGGCTGCTCAAGCGGATGTTCCTCATCGGGAACATCGCGGTCTCCTACCTTTCTGCAAGCATCTTCCTCTTCGGGGGTGCCCTCGCCAGTGTGAGCGGTTTCGTCGTAACGGTCCCAGTCGCCATCATCACCTTCTGCGCAATGCTTGCCCGCGAGATAATTAAGGACGCCGAGGACATCGAGGGGGATGCCGGTGCCGGTGCGGATACCCTCCCTATACGTTACGGCATCCAGGCAGCGGTCTCATCAGCCCTCCTCTGTATCCTTATCGCATCGGCAGCCAGCATCATCCCCGTTACCCGCTGGGGATGGTATTATCTCCTTTCCATCACCGCGATCGATGCATTTCTCCTCGTTTCAGGATTATTTGCATTCCGCTGCGCCTGCTCTGAATGTGTCCGTGCCAGCCGGGCCACCACCTTCCTCAAGGCAGGGATGTTTGCATCCCTCATCGTCTTCTCTCTCTCTGCAGTGTTCCTGTGAATCACCCCCCCTCTTGCACGGGAAAGGAAGTACCTACTCGTGACGGTGCAAGACCGGGGGGTCCCACACGGAGGGTGATGCGGTCGAACCAACCATGGCCGACTTGGCAGTCGGTGGACCCCACACACGAGGATGATGCCGTATTTCCCGGAAAATACCGCAGGCGAGTACATGGTGGACCCCCGCACATGATAGTAATCCTTTCGAAATGGATAACTATCCCCTCCCTGCCATGATCTCATCATGCGGCAGCAGTGGGGGAATGCAGGACGGGCGTGATCGAGGCCGATGCACTGACCCGGCGCTACGGGGGCCTTACCGCAGTCGAGCAGTTCTCATGCTCGGTGGAAAAAGGGGAGGTATTCGGCCTTCTCGGGCCGAACGGTTCGGGGAAGACCACGATCATCAGGATGCTCTCCGGCCAGATACTGCCCAGCTCTGGGAAGGCCTTGGTGCAGGGGATCGATACAAGGTCCGACCCGGTCGGTGTCCGGCGCTGCATTGGTGTCATCCCTGAACAGGAGAGCCCCCCCGGGTTCCTGACCGCTCTCGAGTACCTGCTCTTCACCGCGTCAGTGCGGGGACTGCCCGCCGCACGGGAACGGGCAGAATGGTGGTTTACGTTTCTTGGATGCGAGGATAAAAAAGACAGCCTCTGTAAGGACCTCTCCAGGGGGACGAGGCAGAAGGTCATGATCGCCCAGGCCTTCCTGCACGAACCCACGGTCGCCCTGGTAGACGAACCCCTGATCAACCTCGATCCCGTCATGCAGCAGAAGGTCCTTGCGTTCATCCAGGACTACGTCAGGCGGGGGAACACGGTCTTCCTCTCCACCCACCTCCTCGCAGTCGCCGAAGAGATATGCGACCGCCTTGCGATCCTCCACAAGGGCCGGACCCTCTATACCGGTCCGACCGAGCCGCTCAGGTCAAGGGAAGGGGGTCTTCCAGGACTCTTCTTCTCGGTGGTGGGAGAGGATGGTACTCGCTGACCTCTTTGCAGTGATGATGAAAGAGGAGTGGCGGATACACTCCACCCTGTTCGGGAGCCTCTCCTTTGCCCTCTTTCCCCTCTCCATATGTGGGATTGCCTTCATGGGGATGGTCCTTGCACCGCTCCTTCCCGGGACCATCCCGGCCGGCACCCTTGTGCTCCTCATCCATGGCCTCTATCTGCTCCTTGGCATCATGGCAGGTGGTTTTGGCCTCATGGGCCGGGAGATCATAAGCCGCCGGTTCGGGGAAGCCGGCCTCGTCGCGCCGGCTGCCCGCTACCTCCCTCTCTCTGACAGGACTATTTTCGGGGTCTTTGTCCTGAAGGACACCGTCTACTACCTCCTCCTCTGGGTCCTGCCATTCGTTGCCGGCATCTCCCTTGCAGGCTTCCTTGTCCCCCTCCCTGGCAGCCCGGTCGCCACCCTTGCAGTCACCATCCCGCTCGCGTTCCTCTCCGGGCTTGCCCTGGTTTTCCTCTTAACGACCATCTACGCCCGGTCCCGCCTGTTCCTTGCAGCCCTTGGCGTGGCGGTGCTGGTGTTGGCCGTTGCCGGCACCCTGGCCGCCCGGGGGACCACATCGTCACTCAACCCGGTCCTTCTCGTGCAGGAATACCTACTTCAATTTCTTATTTTCAGTGTTGCCGGTATTATCACTGCATTTTCCATCTCCCTCGCGTTCCCGGTCACCAAGTGGAACCCTGCGGTGACCCGTTACCCCGAGCGCTATAGCCGCCTGAAAGGACAGTTCTCCCTCTTTCGCTCCGCCCCACTCATGGCCAAGGACTTCCTTGAGCTCTTCCGGAATGGCGGACTGGTCGGCCAGACACTTTTCTCCCTCGCTCTTCCCCTGGCACTCATCTGGGTCGCCCTTTCCCTCCTCTCGGGAGCAGTCCCGGCGGACAAGCTCTTCTTCCTCTTCGCAGTCGTCGCAGGGGTAATTTGTTCCACGATATACACCTGGATCACCGAGTTCGACTCGCTTCCACCCTACACCCTCCTTCCCCTGGACCTCCCGGCACTGATCCGTGCAAAGACCCGGGTATTCCATATCCTCCTCGTAATCCCGGGGGCAATTGTCCTCATCGCCGGTCTCGTGGGGATGCAATGGTCCGTCCTCCTCCCCGCGGTCATCACGATGGCCGGGACGGCCTGCTACCTCCAGGTGGTGATGGCCCTCCTCGCAGGGCTTCGCCCGTCGGTCCTGATATACGATGCCCGGGTCTTCGTTGCATCCCTGGTCCTCTCGTCCCCTGCGGTCATGTCGGTTGTCACGGCAGGGCTTTTAATAGGGCCGGCATCAGGTGCCCTCGTTGCGCTATTCCTCGCTCCTGTAGCCGCGCTGCTGTTCAGGACTGCAATACAGAGGGCAGGGACACAGGAAATCGGTACCGCGTGAACCCCGCAACACAGGAGATGTCTCTGGGAAACCGGTTTTCCGGCCCGGTACGCCTTTTCTTGGAGCACATGGGGGTCATGGATCTGCACCGGTGGCCTGGCTACCGGGTGCTTTTATGTAAACGAGTGTTACAGATGACAAACAAGCCGATAATTTTGTAAAACCGCTCTGCCTGTCACCAGATCATCCTGCCAGGCCCGTATGCAGGTGGAGAGCCGGATCCGTGCCCTTCTTATGGTGGTCCGATCAAAACGGGGTGATGATTCCCTCTTCCTGGGATGGGCCCCTCCCTGACCCGGATATCCGGACGATCTGGGATATGAGCCTCGTCCTCGCAGAACCAATGCCCGGTCCGGACCGCCCGCTCTATTACATGTACCGTGGTTGCTCCCAGAATGCCTTGGATCACGCCCTGATCGCAGCCGTAGGGCTCCGGTTCGATATTACGGTCATCCCTGCCGGGAACCTGGGTCGGGAATTTATCAAGACGAAAGGTCATTTCCATGTCCCTTTCCCTGACGGGAATAGCTACCCTGAGCTCTACGGAGTGATGCAGGGTGAAGCGTGGTTCCTCCTTCAGGACCGGCACCTCCGGGACGCGGTCGTGATCAAGGCCAAACAGGGTGACCTGGTCCTGATCCCCCCTGGATACGGGCATGTTACTATCAATCCCGGGTCTTCGGACCTGGAGATGGCCAATTTTATCTCGGTCCATTGCCTGAGTGAATACGCGTTATATGAAATGTTCCGGGGCGCAGTCTACTACGCCTGCACGGATGGGACGTTCCGGAAGAACCCCCTGTGGCGGCAGGAGGTCACCCTCCGCGAAGTCACCCCCCGCCAGTATCCTTCCTTCGGCATCACCAGCGGGACAGACATCTACTCGTTTACCAGGAAGACAGAAGCCCTCCGGTTCCTGAACCATCCAGAGTATTACCCGGAATGCATGGTTCCCCCGTGACGCCCTGGATCAGGCAGCATTTCCCACCACACACCCCGCTTTCTTTTTTGCGGCGGTGAGGAGCGAGGGGTAATACTTCTCGACGTACTCCTTCACCATCCGCCTGGTGCAGAACCGTGGCGTGACCGACTTGATTGCGTTCTTCATCATCCTGACCCATCCAACCGGGACCCCGTCCATGTTCGTGTCATAGTAGAGCGGGATGACCTTCTGCTCAAGGAGGGAATAGAGTGCATCCGCATCGGCCGGGTCCCGGTTCCCGTCCTGGCGGCCGCCGCCGAAAGCCCAGCCATTCTCTTTGTCGAAGCCTTCAATCCACCAGCCGTCCAGGATGGAAAGGTTCAGGACTCCGTTCAGGGCAGCCTTCATTCCGCTCGTGCCGCAGGCTTCCAGGGGTGGCAAAGGGGTGTTCAGCCAGACATCCACGCCGTGGACGAGGTACTGGGCGACCTGCTCGCCGTAGTCCTCGACAAAGGCGATTCGACCCTCGCACTCCGGCCGCTGGGCGAACTGGTAGATCCGCTGGATGATACGCTTCCCCTCATCATCGGCCGGGTGGGCTTTGCCGGCAAAGATGAACTGTACCGGGTACCATGGATTGTTCATGATCCTGCAGAGTCTTTCCGGGTCCTGGAAGATGAGGTCTGCCCGTTTGTACGTCGAGAAACGGCGGGCTATCCCGATCGTGAGCGTGCTCGGGTTGAGGAGGAGGGCTTCTGCGATGAGGTTCGGTGGGCTTTCCTTGTGCTGGGCCCATTTCATCCGTTTCCTCTCCCTGATCCGGTTGAAGAGCTTGATCTTCAGCCGCATGTGAGTATCCCAGAGCTGCCGGTCTGCGACCTCGTCCACGAGCTCCCATATCACGGGGTCGTCCGGGTCTTCCATCCAGCGTGGGTCCACGGTCCCAATAACCTGGTCGATGAGGGCCGCGACCCTGGGGTTCTGCCAGGTGGGGATGTGCACGCCGTTCGTGATTGCATCGATTGGGATCTCCTGTACCGGTTTATCCGGCCAGAGACTCCGCCACATCTCGCGGGTCACCTCGGTATGGCGGCGGCTCACGCCGTTGTGGTGGTGGGAGAGGCGGAAGGCGAGGACCGACATGTTGAACCGGTCCGGGTCACCGGGATAACGGCCGAGGTCAAGGAACTGTTCCCTGTCGATCCCGAGCGAGGGGTAATATGCCCGGAAATAGCGATCGACGAGGTTATTATCGAAGATATCCGTGCCGGCGGGGAGTGGTGTGTGGGTGGTAAAGACCGTCGTCTCCCTCTCGTTCCCGAGGGCCGTGGCGAACGGCACCCCGAGTGCGACCTGCTCGCGTATCCCTTCGAGGACCGCAAAGGCAGGATGTCCCTCGTTCAGGTGAATGGCAGAGAAATTCACTCCCAGGTCACTCAGGACTTTCCGGCCGCCTATCCCGAGGACGATCTCCTGGCGGATCCTCTCCTCGTGGTTGGCAGTGTAGAGCCGCTGGGATATCGTTCGGTTCGCGGGGTCGTTCTCCGGGATGTCGGTGTCAAGGAGGTAGAGCGCCACCCTCCCCACGTCCACTCGCCATACCGCGACATGGATGGGGGGATCGATGAACGGGACCCTGATGATCATCTGGTCGCCGGCCCCGGTCCTGACCCTGTGGATGGGTGCCGAGTCCCAGTCAAAGTCCTCTTGGATACTCTCCTGCATCCCATCAGGGTTGATGTGCTGGTGGAGGTAGCCGCCGGAGTACATGAACCCCACTCCCACGATAGGGATGGCAAGGTCGCTGCACTCCTTCAGGTGGTCCCCTGCGAGGAAACCGAGGCCGCCGGCGTAGAATGGGAGGGCATGGTGCAGGCCGTATTCCATCGAGAAGTAGGCAATGGTCAGCTGGCGGTGTTCGGGGAAATGGGCATGGAACCAGCCCGAACTACTCTGCATGTAGGCCCTGAAACTCTCTATGATGATGTCGTAGCGGCGCAGGTAACCAGGGTTCTTCTCGGCACGGTGGAGGAACACTGGCGGGATATCCCGGAGCATCCGGACAGGGTTATGATGGCTCTCGGCCCATGCCTGCTTGTTCAAGGACTTAAAGAGGACCTTTGCCTCGGGATGCCAGCTCCACCAGAGGTTGTATGAGAGGTCGATGAGGCCGCGGAGACGACCCGGCACGTGGGAGAATTCAGCGGGAGTGTCTGCATCCTCAAGTTCAGATGCAATCATTGGCATGTATTCTGTCCCGCAAGGGAATCAACCTTGTGCGCTGCGGGGAGTGGTGGGAGGACCGGAGACGGGATACCGGCGGTGCACGGGGTATTGACCGGCTATCGGTATGATTGTGACCTTTTGGTATGGGGATTCCCTGGTACACGGGACCATGAAGGCCGGCATGTACCAGGACACCTCGTACCCGGAGGATTCCGGAGATGGAGGGGAAAACCGTGGGTCGTGTGGCACACTCACGGATGGAGAGCAGAGAATGTGGTACCCGTTGACCGGTGCACCCTTTGCGATGTTCTGCCTGGTGATCCGCGTGAGGGCGAAGGGATGTCCGCACGCGGGGTCTGCCCTATCATGCCAGGTCCCCGGGCAGAGTGGGCCGGCGGCGGTCGCTCATCGTCACAAGGTCGGAGAGATGCGTGGCAAGTACCTCGCCCGCCTCCCCCGGGAGGAGGCGCCAGAGCCAGTTTCCAACGCATGTCCCGGGCGAGTTCATCCGGGCATCCGGTCCGAGGCCGAGGAGGTCCTGGACCGGGATGATCGCGGTCCGGCTCACCGAGAAGTATGCGAGCCGCACGAGGACCTCGTGGACATTTGCAGAGGTCACGCGGCACCCGGTATATGACTCGAGGTGCCGGTGGGGTGCGCTCCCCTCGTGCGCATGGAACCACTCCTGTGCGGTTGCATTGTCATGCGTACCGGTATATACCACTGAGCCAGGGA
>LAHU01004147.1_pt1 | contig 13025 bp, 15 predicted proteins | sample 329631 | NCBI WGS metagenome assembly LAHU01 (sample SAMN03275698, study PRJNA271635) | activated sludge metagenome | isolation source: sample C-0 Zero hour mixed sludge faded in reactor as a methanogenic...
TCGAGGGGATGCAGCCGTTGTTGAGGCAGGTCCCGCCCATGGGGCCGTGGTCGACGAGGGCGACCTTCATCCCGGCCCTGATCCCCCGGGAGACGATGATCATCCCGGCGCCGGAGCCGACGACTATGACGTCGTACTTCTTCATCCGCTGACCCCCCGATCTATTGCGGTTCTTTCGGACTTCACCTATAAGGGGATCAACTCTTCAGGTACTTCTCGGGGTCTTTCTCGAAGGCCCTTTTGCACCCGGGGGCGCAGAAGTAGTAAGTTGTTCCCCTGTACTCCGTCTTGAACTTCGCCGTCTTCTCGTCGACGGTCATCTTGCATACCGGATCTATGGCCAAATTCATCACCTCAAAGATCAATAAGGCTGACATCTCTCCTTTCAGCCCTTCTTGCCCCCTTCTGTCCCCCTCTTGGAGGGGGGTACGTACCCCTTCAGCAGCAGGGAGAGGCTGACCACCGTCACGGAGCTGGCGGCCATGGCGAGGGCCGCAAACTCCGGCCGGAAGGCGACCCCGAAGCTCGGGTATAGGATCCCGGCCGCCACCGGGATCAGGGCGGCGTTGTAGGCGAAGGCCCAGAAGAGGTTCAGCTTCACCCTTCCTATCACCTTCCGGCTGAGCTCGATCGCCGCCACCACGTCCAGGAGGTCGTCTCGGATGAGGACGATCTCGCCGCTCTCGATCGCCACGTCGGTGCCGCTGCCGATGGCGATCCCCACGTCAGCCTGGGCGAGGGCTGGGGCGTCGTTGATCCCGTCCCCTACGAAGGCGACGACAGACCCCGCATCCTGGAGCCTCTTTATCTCTCGGGCCTTATCCGAGGGGAGGACCTCGGCGAGGACCCTCCCGATCCCAATCTCTCTCGCCACGATTCCGGCGTTCCTGGGGTTGTCGCCGGTGATCATCATCACCTCAAAGCCCATCTTCTTAAGCCGAAGGACCGCTTCTATCGAGTTCTCCTTTAGGGCGTCGGCTACCCCGAGGATGCCGACGACCCGGCCGGCGGAGGCGACGAGGAGGGAGGTCTTCCCCTCCTCCTCGATCCGGAGGGAGGCTCCGTCGATCTCCTCGGGGATATCGATCCCCATCCCCCGGAGGAGGATCCTGTTTCCGACGGCGGCGTCGGTCCCATCGATCCTGCCGATGACCCCCTTCCCTCCAAAGGCCTCAAAGGAGTCGGCCTCGGGGATGAGGGCCCCATCGGACCTCGCCCTCCTCACCACCGCCTCGGCCAGGGGATGCTCGGAGCTCCCCTCGATCCCGGCGGCGATCCGGAGGAGATCCATTTCGTCGATCCCGAAGGCTATGAGGTCCGTCACCTCAGGCCTCCCGACGGTGAGGGTTCCTGTCTTGTCGAAGACGACGGCGTTGAGCTTCTCGGAGGCCTCCAGAGCCTCGCCGCTCTTCACCAGGACCCCCAGCTCCGCCGCCCGGCCGATCCCTACCGTGATGGCGGTGGGGCTCGCCAGGCCCAGGGCGCAGGGGCAGGCCACCACCAGGACCGATATGGTGGCGGTGAGGGCGAATAGGAGGGGGTCACCCAGGACGAGGCCAGCAAAGACGAAGCGCCAGAGGAGGAAGGTGGCGGCCGCCACCGTCAGGACTGCAGGGATGAAGAGGGCGACGGCCCGATCCGCCATCCTCTGGATCGAGGGCCTCGACCCTTGGGCCTCCTCCACCAGGGCGATTATTTGAGCCAGAGCCGTCTCCCTTCCGACCTTCGACGCCTCGAACTTGATAGCCCCGTTCTTGTTGAGGGTTCCGCCGACGACGGCGTCCCCCTTCCTCTTCTTGACCGGGACCGGCTCGCCGGTGATCATCGCCTCGTCGACGTAGCTCTCGCCGTCGAGGACGACCCCGTCGGCGGGGACCTTCTCCCCCGGCCGGACGAGGATCACGTCCCCGACGAGGAGGTCGACGGCCGCGACCTCCATCTCCTGGCCGTCCCGGAGGACGGTGGCGGTCTTGGGCTGCAGCCCCATCAGCTTCTTGATCGCCTCGGAGGTCCTCCCCTTTGCCCTCGCCTCCAGGTACCTTCCCAGGGTGAGGAAGGCGGCGAGGAAGACGGCGGTCTCGTAGAAGATGAACTGGTCCGTCAGGACGATCCCGAAGGTCCCCATCAAGCTCGATATGAAGGCGACACCGATCCCCATGGAGTACATGACGTCCATCGTCAGGGACCGATGGCGGAGGGCTCGGATTCCCGCCGAGAAGATCGGCCGGCTGAGGTAGATGAAGGCGGGGGTCGATATGGCGAGCATGAAGATCGGCATCGGGACCGGAAGGCGGAGGTGGGCCATATCGATGATCATCAGAAAGGAGCCGACGGCAAAGCCGACAGCCGCCCTACGCTTCTTATCCCGGAGGTCCCTCTCCCTAGCCTCCCTCTCCCTCTCCTCGCTCTCCTCCCCGGCGATCCCGAGGTACTGGTATCCCGCCTCCTCGATCGCCGCCCTGATATCGGCGACGGAGGCAATCCTCGGGTTGTAGGTGACCCAAGCCTTCTCGTCCCCCAGGTTGACGGTGACCTCGACGACCCCCTCCACCTCGCCGATCGCCTCCTCCACCGAGGAGACGCAGGAGGCGCAGATCATCCCCCCCACCTTGAGGGCGACTTTCTCGTCTATGACGGAGTAGCCTGCATCTGATACCGCCCTCTCCAGGTCGACGAGCTTCGCCTTCGAGGGGTCGACCTCCACCACGGCGGTCTCCTTTCCCAGGTTCACTCTGGCCTCAACGACCCCCTCCACCTCCATCAGGGCCTCCTCGACGGCGGCGGCGCAGGATGCGCAGGTCATCCCGGATATCTGGAGCTCCGTCCTCCTCCACTTCTCACCTTCATCCATAGTCCCTCGCCCCCATGAAGAAATCTTTCCTCCGGATCGGCCGGTCAGGTGAACCGCTCGAACCTCTCCATATTCGCCTTGCAGATGGGGCAGACCCCAGGAGGCTCGTCCTTGGCGCAGAGGTATCCGCAGACCTTGCACCTCCAGACCGGGTACGGTAGGGTGGAGAACGCTTCTCCCGAGGGGGCGGATAAGGCCTTCGTCGCCCTCGCCCTCACCTCGGGAGACGGCCTCCTTTCGGGGACGGCCAAGAGATCCCGCTCGCCGGCCAAGACCTCTTCGGAGACGTATAGGGCGCAGTAGCAGGCACCGTACTCGTTCAGATCCTGGTCCCGATAGTCGCAGGGGCATATTATGTCCAGGTCGTCATCCCTGTCCCCGGAGGCTAGCCTGCAGGGGCATGAATGGTAGCCGTAGCGCCTCTCGTTCACCAGAAGCCCTCGTATCAGGCTCCTTGTAAAGTCGAGGTCGGGGTTGAGGTGGTAGCCCATCTCCTCCGCCTCCCGGTCGAGCTGCTCGTGGAGGTTCTCCACTTCCTCTTGAGAAGGCTCAGAGTCTGTCATAGTCCCAGGGCCTCCTTCATCTCCCTCTCCTTGAAGCCGATGATGGACTTCTCGCCGTCGATGACCGTGGTGGGGAAGGTGATATTCGGGTTGTGCCGCTTCACCTCTTCGAGGGTTTTATCCCTATCAGCCCCTTCCAGAAGGTCGACGTAGACGTATCTGAACTCCGCCCCCAGATCCTGGAGGAGCTTTTTGGTCTTATGGCACCAGACGCAGGTGCTGAGGGCGTAGAGGGTTATCTCGCCCCGGTCCTCCCCGCCGACGCGTTCGAATCCCATAGGATCACACCATCTCCAAGATTTGCTGGTCCTTTTAGTCGTTGATGGAATTAATAAGTTGTTCCAGCAATTCCTCCCCAATGGGATTTATTGAAGGGCGATGACCGATGCTCTTATCACCGATCAGAGGACAAACATATTTTCATGACTGACGAAGTCCAGGTCAGAGCTGAGAGGCCCAGATCCGAGAGCCCCGTGGTCATCGAGGGGTTTCCGGGGATCGGGCTGATCGGAAATATCGCAAGCCAGTACGTCGTCAACAAGCTGGAGATGGACTACCTCGGCGCCATAGATTCGCGGTTCTTCCCGCCGATATCCGTCCTGGTGGGGGGCGTCGCCCACATGCCGGTTAGGATATACGAAAAGGCGGACCTGGGGGTGGTGGTGGTCAGCTCGGACATCCCCGTCCACCCAGCCGCCTCCTACGACCTCGCCCGGGGGATCGTATCCTGGGCGGAGTCGATCGGAGCGAGGGAGATGGTCTGTCTAGCCGGGATTACGGTGATGGGCGACCAGCAGCGGGTCTTCGGGGCTGCGACCAACAAGGAGATGCTGGAGAAGATCCGGGGGGAGGTGGAGGTCTTCGAGTTCGGGACCATATCGGGGATATCGGGTTCCGTCATGAACGAGTGCCTACTCCGGAAGATGCCGGCGATATGCCTCCTGGGCGAGACCCACAGCATGGCCCCAGACCCCCGGGCGGCGGTCGTCACCGTCAAGATGCTCAACAACCTCTACGGCCTCCAGGTCGATACGACGGATCTGGAGGAGAGGGCGGAGGAGATCGAGCTGCAGATGCAGAAGCTCGCCGATCAGGTGCAGAGCACCTCTGCTGAAGAGGTTCCGGGCAGAAGGGAGCTCCAGTTCCCGATGTACGGGTGATGAAGATGGAATGCGTTGCACTTACTGGGATATCAAGGCCGGTGATCAGGGAGCTATTGACCAACGGGATCAGGACCCTGGAGATCAGGAGCCCCCACAACTTCCTGGCCCTCCTCCACACCAGCCTCGGGGACGTCATATTCCTGACGGAGGCGAGCGGACCCGACATCGTAGCCGGGACGGGGGGGATGCTGACCAGGGTCCGGGAGATCCAGGTGGTGACCCACAAGGTCGTCCAGGCGGGGGCCGACTTCTACGAGGAGAGGGAGTCTCAGGCGGCCCGGGTCCAGCTTGCGATGGTCGGCCACGGGAGGGTGAGGCGGGTGAAGAGCTTCGAGATCGGATCCCCGACGGTCCTGGACGTCGACAGCGTCTGCTACTACGACGCTGGGTAGTCCGAGGCTGTACCTTGATCATATTTTTGGACTATGGCAATCCCAACGCGGAGGCGTCTCATCAATTTCAACTACCTGGTCATCCGAGCAAGGCCGACGCCTGCTGCCAGATCCTGGGCCAGGACGCTGACGGTCCAGGTCAGAACGAGAAGCGTTGAGACTTGGAAGGTGGTGATGGAGATCAGCATCCCAGGGACTCCGAAGAAGAGCCAGACGTAGAAGCCGTAGACGAGCCCCTTCTTCAGCCCATCTCCGTCGATCAGACCTCTCACCTTCAGCCAGATGAAGGAGAGGATGACGCCCATGACGAACGGGTGGAGGTAGAAGTAGAACATGAGGGGATCGTCCATCTGTCGAAAGATCTCCGAATTTGAGTACTCGGCCATGGCGTCCGGAAAGATCGCTGAAGAGACGAGGCCCAGGACTAGGGATACGCCGAGCATCAGACCTCCTGCGAGGAGGCCGGGGAAGAGGATTCTCTTCATGAATGGAGATCGGGCATTTCAAGTATTAATAGGTTGATGAGGCCATAAAAATAGAGGAAAATGAATAAATCCGGGAGGGATCCCCACGAGGGCGGAACCCCGGCCTCAGGCCGGAGCTTCGACCAAGTCCTTGATCTCGTAGGTGATGGTCACCGTCGCCGTCACCTTGACGTCGTCGGGGACGATCGGCGTCGCCGCCCCCGCATCGGCGGCGAAGAAGACCTTGCTCTCCGCCATCGGGATCGGGGCCGATCCGCCCTCGGCGATCGATAAGATCCGGCCCAGGGCCACCCCGGCGGCCTCGGAGATCACCTCGGCCTTCCGCATGCCGTCGACGACGGCTTTCTCCATAGCCTCCTCCTGGACTGGGTTCGGGTCCCGGAGGCCGAAGGATACGCTATCGACGGTGTTGGCTCCGGCGCCGACGGCGGCGTCGATGATCCCGCCCAACTCCACCTCATCGGTGAGGTTGAGGGTGAAGGTGACCTGGTTATTGACCTCGAAGATGACCTTCTCGGACTGTTTTCCGTCGATCCAGTCTCGGGTGGGGTAGATCGAGTAGCTGGAGGTCTTTATCTCCTCCTCGGGGACTCCGGCCGCCTGGAGGGCATCAACGGCCTCGGCCATCATCTGAGCATTGTCTGCGACGGCGCCCGCTGCGCTCTCGTTTCTCGTCTGAACTCCCAGGACTATCGTCACCATATCGGCGTCGGCAGTGGAATCACCCGTCCCCGAGACCATCAGCATCGATACGTCTTCGCTTTCATAATTCTCTCCAAGTGCGTTGCCAGCAGACGCTGATAGCACCATAATTCCCAGCAGAAGGGCTTCAAAGATCCTCATAAATAAACCTCCATAAATGGTAGATCGGAAAGTAATTAAATAAATCGGTTTTCTGGGTCTGACCACCACCTTTTAATCTCGACTCCTCAATGCCCTTCTCCCATGAGGAACGTCGGAAAGTCCATCAGGATGGAGAGGATCTTCAACAGGAGGACGGGGCGGACGGTCATCGTCCCCATGGACCACGGCCTGACGGTGGGGCCCATCGAGGGGCTGATCGACCTCCAGGGAGCCGTGGACAAGGTGGCTGAGGGCGGGGCGAACGCCGTCCTCGGCCACATGGGGCTTCCCCTCTTCGGCCACCGGGGATACGGCCGGGACGTGGGGCTGATCGTCCACCTATCCGCCAGCTCCAGCCTGGGGCCCGACCCCAACCACAAGGTCCTCGTCACCGAGGTGGAGGACGCCATCCGGGTCGGAGCGGACGCCGTCAGCATCCACGTCAACGTCGGGGCCGATGACGAGGCCACGATGCTCCAGGATCTAGGAAGGGTCGCTCGAACCTGCGACGGCTGGGGGATGCCTCTCCTCGCCATGATGTACCCGAGGGGGGCGAAGGTGAAGTCCGAACACGACGTCGAGTACGTCAAGCACGCCGCCCGGATCGGGGCGGAGCTGGGGGTGGACATCGTCAAGACGAACTACACTGGATCTCCCGAGACCTTCAAGGAGGTCGTCAAGGGATGCAGCGTCCCCGTGGTGATCGCGGGCGGCCCCAAGATGGATACCGAGCACCAGGTCCTGGAGATGGTCTACGACTCGATAAAGGTCGGCGGCGGCGGCCTATCCATAGGAAGGAACATCTTCCAGGCAGAAGACCCGACCCTCTTTGTAAAGAGGCTCTGCAAGGTCGTCCACGAGAACTACTCTGTGGAGGAGGCCGAAGAGGTCAGCCTCTGAGGTTCCATCCTCCTCCCATTTCTTATATGAATGCTCTCCGTCCCTGGAGATGATCGGCTCCACCGTGTCGACCCTCCGCGGAGGCCTCTCATTCCCCAGATACGCGCCCCCATCTGACGTCGTCGCCCGGGGACCGCCCCGGCCACCAGGCTCATGAGCCACGATCATGGGAGGCTTAGGTAGGTGACGTGGGGGGGGGTAGAAGGTAAATCCGAATACGCTAACGACGTGACATATCCGAGAAGTTGGAGGATTTCAGATGAACACGAAAATTGTCAGGGATGGCTTCAATATCCAGAAAGGATGTTCTGCATTATCCTTGCTTCAGCCTTTCTCAGATGTTCGATGGTGGCGGCCTTGCTGATTCCCAGGGTTTGAGATAATTCCGTGCCGTTGACTTTGCGGGGATATTCGTAGTATCCGCTCCTTTTTGCCTCCAGGAGAACCTCCCGTTGCTTTTCAGTGAGGCAGGAGAGGATGTCGCGGGGTAGGTAAGTCGCTGTCTCGCAGCTGAGGGTTTCGATCCTGCCAAATAACGTGATCAATTCCAGGAACTTCTTCAGATCCTCCTGGGTCCCCAAGACGCAGCAGACTACTCTGTCCTCGGTGACTCTACAGGGAACGTCCCATATCAGGTCGATATCGAACTGTTTCATGAAAGGCTTGAGTTCGTGAGGAACCTCGTTCTTCACAATACAGGTATACCTGTTCCCCTCCACGTTTAAGACATCAACGATCTTCACGCCAGGGGGAAGATCGACGTCATCGATCGAGAATCCGTCCTTCATCTCGTATATCCCAATCCCCAACTTCGTACACCGTTCAAAGTCGATCCGCAGAAGCTTGACCAACTCAATTGAAAGAACCTTATCGAAGATACTTCCGTAAATCGATTTGATCTCCTTGTTCAGGACCACCTCTACTACCGCTTTTCTCATGTCGGGCTTGTCTTAACTGGCTGTTATATAAAAGCTGCCGTACATGTCAAGCATAATAATTTTAAACAATCGTGCCGCGGAACCCGGCATGAGTCAGAAGAGCGAGGAGCCCCGAAGGAGGCGCTTGGATCTAACCTGAAGGAGATCTGCCATGAAGCCGCATCTTACATCTCTGTTTGTCGTTGCCCTCATCGTGATATCTGGAGCAGCCCAAGCGCAGGAAGTTGTGGAGATCTACTCAGATCTCCAGTCCTGCGACGCTACAGTCGAGGGCGAAGCGGAAGGTTGCTTCCTTGACGTCGGCTTATTGTTTGAGGGACGATCGATCCAGAATAATACTCTCGCTCTCGATGGCCCGGGAACCTGGATCTTCACGTGGGACGTTCCCAGAGCCGAAGAAGGCCCTTATTCAGTCTGCGCCAGGCTCGAGAAGGACGGCAAGATCATCTCTCAAAGATGCTTCGACTTCTACTATGGCGGTAGGACCGACATAAGGTTTGATGTGAGGGACTTCCACGCAGACCAGAAGGGTACGAACCTCTTGATATCCTCAGACGATCTCGCGGTTGTCGATATATATTACATGCTGATAGATGACGAAAAGGCGCTCTACATCTCAAAGGACGAAGCGGTTCCCATCTCCGGAAGCATGGGGTCACCTGCTGAAATCAACCGGGTGTGGAAACAGCTCCTCGAAAATAACCAGAATTACTCTGGCAGGGTCAAGATCGTCGAGACGAAGAACGGCCAGAAGAGAGCTTTCATGAACGCTTTTGTGGCCAAAGACGATGCCGAGATCACTGATACCTACGAAGACGAGACCGGGGCGAGCGCAACGGTGATGGGGAAGTCGATGGTGCCGTTCAGAGGGGCCCTCAGGTTTGAGCTTTATGAAGATGGGAAGTTGGCCAGATCCGTTGAAGAATATACTCCAGTCCTCCTATCTGGCGATGATGAGACCATCGAGGTATCCTGGAATGGGACGTTGGACCCGGGATTGTATCAGCTGAAGATATATCTGCTCGGAAATGACGGCGACGTAATAGACCTTTCTGAGAGCGTCATCGAAGCCGAACTGGGAAGGAACGCTTCGGTGATCGTGGAAACTTCAGAAGAGGAGAAGAGGTCGCCCACCACCACCACAGCGGTAGGTGCTCTGATATTGATAGCCGTTGCAGGTGTCGTTTACCGGGTCTTCAGAAGGAGGAGAAGCTGAATCTAAACGGAGAACGCCAGGACTGAGGAGTTGATCTGATCTGCATTCGACGGCGTTGGACTTTTGGCCACCGCTATCGTAGATACAGCCGCGGGTCCGATCCCTATAAATATCGACCGGTGAACTGATGAAAAACGTCCCCATCTCTGGAGGATAGATCCCTTGCTCGAGCTGTTCGTCGCGATGAAGCACATAAGGACGAGGAAGAGGCAGACCGCCCTCGCCGTGGGGGCCGTCGGCCTCGCCGTGGCCATCATCATCGTCTTTCGGGCGGTCATGAACGGCAGCATCGAGATCTTCTTCGACTTGATCTTCGAGCTGGCGCCCCACGTCCTGGTCCTCCCCAAGGAGGGAGAGGAGTACATCTACCTCTACAAGACCCTGATCGAGTTCATCTGGACGATCCCCGGGGTCGCAGCCGTCTCTCCTACCCTCAGCACCACGGCGACCCTCTCCTTCGAAGACGAAGTCGAAAACGTCGAGTTGACCGGGGGCATCCCGGCGGAGATGAACAGGGTGATGAGCCTCGAGAAGTACATGATCGAGGGCGACTTCTACGCGATCTCGAGCGGGAGGAGGGCCATTCTGGGGGAGGGGGTGGCCGAGAAGCTGGACGTGAAGATCGGCGAGGACGTCGTCGCCAGCTTCCCCGACGCTAAGACTATGAACTTGGTGGTGGCGGGCGTCTTCAGGACGGGGATTGAGGAGTGGGACGGGGCTGCCTACGTCTCCCTGAATACGGCCCAGGAGTTTCTTGGGGAGGGGGACGTAATAAACTACATCAACATCCATCTCGATGACCCCTATCAGGCGGACGTCGTCGCTGAGGAGATCTCGGCCCTTGGATACGACGCCGACAGCTGGAGGACCCTCTTCCCCGAGTTCGAGGAGTCTCTGGCCTTTGAGACCTTCTCCAACAACCTGATCCTGGCCCTCGTCCTTCTGATCGCCTCCTTCGGGATCGCCAACGTCATGAACATGCTGGTCCTGGAGAAGACGAGAGAGGTGGGGATGTTGATGGCGATGGGGACAAGCCAGTCCCAGATCAGGAGGATCTTCCTCATCGAGAGTGGTATTTTGGGGCTCGCGGGAGGCACGGCCGGCAGCCTCTTCGGCTACCTCGTCTCCACCTACCTCCACAGCCTCCAGATCACCGTCACCAACCCGTCGGCTCCTCAGGCGATCGTCATCAAGTTCCTGGTGGATCCCTTCGACCTCATCGCCTTTCCCCTCCTAGCCATGGCCCTGAGCATTATCGCCGGGGTCTATCCTGCTCATAAGGCTTCAAAGCTGGATCCGGTGATCGCCCTGCGAGGTTGAGTCTGATGTTCGAGCTATCGATCGCAGAAAGGCACATCCTCGGAAACCCCAGGATGGTCCTCTTCACCGTCTTATCCGTGGCCTTGGCCGTGGGGGTGATCGTAGTCCTGATAGGGCTGACGGAGGGGTATAGGCAAAACCTGATCGATAACACCGTGGAGAACTCGCCCCACGTCACCGTAGACCCGAAGTTGGATGAGGACTACATCTATCTCTATCGAACCCTCACCTCCATCGCCGAGGAGCGTCCCGAGGTCCTGGCGGCGTCGTCGAGGCTCGTGGGACGGGCCGCAGCGAAGTACAAGGATAACGTGGAGGGGGTCACCTTCATCGGGGCCGACCCCGTCCAGGAGGATCTCCTTCTGAGGGTCAGGGAAGACATGATCTGGGGCGACTACTACGACCTCCGGTTCAAGAGGTATGCCGCGGTGGTGGGGGACAAACTCGCAGAGAACCTGGAGCTGAAGCGGGGCGACGATTTCCGGCTCGTCCGGCAGAACGCATCGATCCAGGTGAAGGCCGTAGGGATCATCGATACGGGGACGGGCCTCGACAGCACCCTCGTCTACCTCCCCCTCGAGACGGCCCAGATCCTCCTGGGGGACGGGGACGTGGTAACTGAGATGGGGATCAGGCTCTCCGACATCTACGCGGCTCCCGCCGTTGCCGCGGATCTGAACGAGAGGACCCGATATAAGGCGGAGAGCTGGCAGGATAAGAGCCGGGACATCCTGGATCAGCTGGAGACCCAGCAGGTCTACTCGATCCTATTCTATATATTGATCGCCATAATAGCTGGATTTGGCATCGCCAACACCATGATCATGATAATAACTCGGAGGACGAAGGAGATAGGGATCTTGATGGCGATGGGGGCAGACCGGATCTCAATCATGAAGATATTCGTCCTGGAGAGCGTGATCCTGGGGCCGCCCTCGGCGCTCCTGGGAGGCGGCCTCGCCTTCGTCGCGGCGAAGTTCATCGGGACGATCGAGGTGCCGGCCGAGATCTACATATCCGACAAGATGACGGTAATCCTGGAGCTGGATACGTTCCTCTATGTAGCCGTCTTCGCCCTGGTAGTCAACTTCATCGCGGGGATATACCCCGCCTACAAGGCCTCGCGGCTCAACCCCGTGGAGGCGATAGCGACCGAGTGATATCTGTTCCTCGACCGACTGTGGTCGAATATTTCGGAGGTGATCTGACTTTGAGCAACATCATAGAGATCAAGAAGCTGAGAAAGGTCTACGGCGATGGGGTGGAGCTGTTGGCCCTAGACGACGTCGACCTGACCATAAAAGAGGGGGAGGTCCTCGCCATCGTGGGGCCCAGCGGCAGCGGCAAGTCGACCCTTCTGAACATGATAGGCCTATTGGACACCCCCTCCGACGGGGAGATCTGGCTCAAGGGACAGAACATCACCAAGGCCAGCCCAAAGGAGAGGGCTAGGCTGAGAAATAAGGAGCTGGGGTTCATATTCCAGTATCACCACCTCCTACCGGAGTTCGACGCCGTCGAGAACGTGATGATGCCGCTGCTCATCGCCGGGATGGACAAGAAGGAGGCGAGGCATCGAGCGATCACCCTCCTCGAAGAGGTGGGGCTCGGCGACCGGCTCCATAACAGGCCCAACCAGCTTTCCGGAGGCCAGAACCAGAGGGTGGCGGTGGCCAGGGCGTTGGCTGGCCATCCTTCCATCGTCATCGGGGATGAGCCGACGGGAAACCTCGACTCCAAGAGCTCCGACATGATCTACGAGCTCCTCCGAAAGCTGAATCGCCAGATGAACCAGACCTTCATCCTCGTCACCCACGACATGGACATGGCCGAGAAGACCGACCGGATCTTGCGGCTCGTCGACGGCAGGATCGTCTGCGAGATGCGGAGGGATGGGGACGGCTTCGTCTCCCAGGACGTCTGCCGGCAGAATGAATAGTTCATCCAGATTGCTCGATGGGGTTGAGCATACATAGGTTTATATAGCTCCCAGTTGTTGACAGCCAATGTGCGAAGCTGTTTTTACGGTTTTTCGCAAATGGATGTGAAATGAGTGTACGGGAACGATAGAGGATCCTTCACCAGTGGTGGATTCACAAGCTCTTCTCCAGTAGAAGCTGGAAAGACGTATGAAGTGGAGATTGAGGACGTATCGAGGCAGGGAGACGGCATCGCCAGGGTTGAGGGCTTCGTCATCTTCGTCTCTGAGACAAAGGTCGGGGACAAGGCCACGATATCCATCGACAGGGTCATGCGAAGGTTCGCCATAGCCCACAAGGTCTGAACTCATAAGCTTTTATAATAAAATGGCCTGCGCAGCCCTAGGCTGCTCAGGGCCGTTTAGAGTGGATGAA
>LAHU01007440.1_pt1 | contig 12995 bp, 25 predicted proteins | sample 329631 | NCBI WGS metagenome assembly LAHU01 (sample SAMN03275698, study PRJNA271635) | activated sludge metagenome | isolation source: sample C-0 Zero hour mixed sludge faded in reactor as a methanogenic...
ACGGATCGATCTCTTTGCCGGCATTGATCGTATACAGGACCCGGCCGCCCTGGCCTCTGTCGGAGGTGATGTATTTGGTTCTCCCCATGATCGCCGTCAGTCGATCACTTACGGCCTGCTGTGAGATCCCTAGGGCTCTCGCCAGATCCGCCTGGGAGAACTCGCCGCCGTCCAACATCACCCCTAGAAGAGCGGTCTCGGCTTTCGTTAACTTCGTGGCGTGGGCGAGGTTATCCGCCTTGAATAGCGCCTTAGCCGCCTCGATATCCTCCATAGTGGCGATAAGCCAGCCTTCGGGATCCTCGTCTCTCTGCATGTACCGGAGTATAGCGAAGGCCTCCACCGTATCCCAAAACCTTTCCTGACCTCTGAAATCTCGGAATAAGGACCATTCAGCCTTAGCCGCCTGGGGAATAAGGACCTTAAAGGGATCGTGGCTCTTGATTAACCAGATGATCGCCCTCGCCACTAGGACCCCCTCATCTACGTCAAGCCGCCTCTCTTTACGGGCCCTCCGTTGGCCGATCTCCTTCGACACGATCCGCTTATGTTCGTCCCGGGGGTCGGTGGATATCGGATATTGGCGGTCGTTCTCTTGCTCCTTATGAGTCGCTTCGACCGACGTAAGCCACCACGTAAAACGCGGCGGGATCGTTAAAGGCCTATACTCTCGATCTTTCGAAAGGGTGTTATGGATAGTTCCATCCTGATAGCTCCCTGTCGCCTGCCTGAATACCGGCCCGACGAGATCCCAAACTACGTCATCACTGTAAAAAATGGTCCCCGGTGGAAGCCCCATATAGAACGGCGCCAAACTGCTGAGGGAGCCCGACTTTTTCCAGGGAGCGGGGGGAAGGAGGTGGAACACCGCCTTCATCGCATCGGTCTTACCGCTCCCCTTGTCGCCCGTTCCCCCGGGGTGGATCCCCTGGGAGGTGAGGGAGTTGGACGCCGCCACCGACAGGAGAACCACCTTCTGATAATTGATATCCCCAACATGCGACCGTTGACTCTGAAAGATTAGGAACTGGAGCGGATCGCCCTCTCTCATGATCGCCTCGGCCTTCTCCAGGACCTCCGGGGCCAGCCAGTCAGGGACGCCGCCCCCCTCCTCCCCGCACCTGGCCCTCTCGTCTGCCTGTCTCCGCTCCTCGCCGTCGATCATCTTTTTGAGGGTAGGGAGCTTGACCACGCCCGCGCCCTTCAGTTCATCGGCGAGGAGGTCGAACTCCAGAGGGTCCTTCTCTCGGAGAGTCAGCAACGCCGCCAGAACTGCCCGGTCCTTCAACTTACGGGGATCTGCCTTCAGCCCTTCTTTCACCGTCTCGATGAAGTCCCTCGCCCCTTCGGTGGAGCTCTCCCCCCTCCCCCGGTCCTTCTCGGACGACCTCGCCGCGGTTATCGCTTTCCTGATCGTCCTTTCCTTGTACCCGTCCTCTCGGGATCTCCATTTTGTTTGTGGGCTGGAGTCCATCAATTGCCAGATCTCGTCAAAGGCGAACCCCATCTCCCACAGCGTCGCGCAAAGATGAAATTCGTGATCCGATCGATCCCCCACCGCCGCCGGAGTATTGAACCGTTCCCTGAAAATCGGATCGTCGTCAAGGAATGCCTGGAACCTCTCAGCCAGATCCTCGCCGACCTCGCACTCGTCGTCGTGGGGGGTGGATTCTTTCTCCGCCTCCGGCCAGATCCGACGGTGGAGTTCATCCAGGGCCTCGTCGAAGTCCACAAGATCGAAAGCTGATCCATCCAGCCTGTGACCTGTGCAGGTCAGATACCGGCCGGAGTCGTAGACTTCGATATTGCCTCTTTTCCTGCCCTTTCGCCTCAGCCGTCCATATCCAAGTATCCTAAGACCGGTTCCCGAAGGTGAGATCTCGGCATAGCTCCCCAACACTTCGACGATCTCCAGAGCCCAAGGCTTGATTTTCCCGTCCTGGATGCAATGGTCCAGGTCCGCCCCGGCCAGCTCGGGAATAGCGTTGAGGGAGATACCTATACCGTCAAAGCCGCCCCCCTGGTAGGCCTGGAGGGCCGTCGAGAAGTCGGTCCAGTTCTCAGGGTCGCCTTCGTCGATCTTCACGCCCTCGACGCTGTACGGTGGTTTGGTCCACCTATTCCCATCCCACCACCAACGCCACATAACCCAGCCCCGGACCTCTTTTAGCGCCTGTGGAATATTTCGCGGCCGGACCTCCAGAGCCTCCGGTCTCGGAGGAGGAGAAGAGGAGGAGGAGGTTACCATTGATGCGCCGCCTCCCTGAAGACCCCCGCTAGCTCCGACCGGACCGGCTCAAAGGCTTTGGGATGCTCAACAAGCCACTCGCCCCTCGCCCGCCGTTCCATGGACTCCCTCGCCGCCCAGTCCTCGGCACAGAGCGTAGAACCCCCGTACGGGATGCTCTTATGGCCTACATGAACGCTCGAAGGGATCACGGCCTCGTGAGGCGCCGGCCCGAACCTGAAATTATGAACCGCGTAAGGTCCATCAGGATCAAGATCACGGTCATAATCTTTAAGGTACCAATATCGCCGGCGATATGCAACTATTCCGACTCCCCTCTTGTGATGGACGGCATACCCGACGATAACCCGGCCCCTTCTCTCCGGCGGCTTCTGCCTTCTCCTCGTCGTGATGTAAACGGCTTCTCGGAGATACCGGAACTTTAGGGGATCATGTAGCCAGATGATACCGGCCTCTTGGAGTTCTCTGGAGGTCACCACACCTTTTTCCCCCTGGTGAGACGGTACACCCGGGGATTCAACGCCTCCAGATACCGGCGGTATATGGTCGCCTTCTTTACCGTTACGGGCTCTCGATATCGCAAGGTGCTTTCGGTGGTGAATATGTCGTACTCGTCAGATGACCTTTGACTATAATCCCCGCAGTGAGGGACCCGGCTCCCATACTCTGCCGCGGTGGTGTTACCATTAGATCCATGCATGTGAATTTTGCCGCATAATGGACAAATTATAAAAACATGGATCGGATCAACAGCGACCGCATTGGCGGTCCACTTTTTCATATCTGGACCACCCCGGCCGCCCTTCGGCTCTCCCATTCTTGGAAGTCCCGCGCTCTCGCCGTCGGTTCGGATGAAGGCCACCAAGAGGGGCAGCGGCCCCGCCTCTCCTCGGAGGTCTCGAAATTGAGAATCGGCATCAGTCAGCCCCTCCGAGAATCGGAAAGCTTAAATAAATTCAAGTCAACTTGCATATTGAGTACCTCGGATTAGTCCCCGGAGTCTCGCCGTCGTCGCCGCGTGGTGCCAGCCCGCGGCTCTCGTCATCTTTTCCGACATGCTACCCCTCGATTCTTACGCCGTCCCGCTCTACTCCCTGCCTGAGGTAGTCCCGCACCAGGTCCGAGAGATCCATGTCCCGCTGCTCAGCGGCCAACTCCAGGAGAAGCCGCTCGCCTTTCTTCAGCCTCAGGTTCAAGTTTGCCGTGTATCTAGGTTTTCTTATAATGAAACCCCCATTTTAGTTGGTGCTTTCAGATTCCAACACGTCCTTCTAAGTCGTCTTTCTATATATAAGCGTTTCCTTTGCCATACGATAAGATTGATATACCTTCATGTATTACCTAAGTACTATGTTAGTAGGTAGTCAAAGGGTTCAACTCCGAAAGCTCAAAAATGGAGAGATCACCGACCCCAAAGAACTGAAAAGGATTAGGTACGGCCTAAGATCGTACGTCGCCCGGATGCTCCGGGACATCCCCGAACTGCTGGAGGTCATCGACGCCCTAGGAGAGGATCAAGTCCAACAGCTTACCAGGAAAGACGAGATATGCCCCGATCACATCACAGCCGCCGCCTCCCTCACTGGCGAGCTCATCAAGATCCTAGACCTCCCCGGTATTCAGCCAGTCCCATACGTTCATCTTCAAACCGGAAAGGTCGAAGCCGTAAGACGCTTCTCCCCCGCTATCTCCGAGCCCCTGTTTTATGGTGGGGATAAGATCTCCAGTATCGTGTTTGCGTTCTATCGGGACGCCACCCCGGAGGAAATCGCCGCCAGGGACACCCTCGAAGACCTCTCACAACAGATAACGAATATCCTCTCCCCAGCGCCCCGCCGCTCCGATCTATCGTTGCCTGAATTGATTGCCGAGGGCTCGAAAAAATGGCCTGACATGCGAACCCGGATAGATGAGATGACCTCCGACGCGCCCGCCCCCAAGGAGGCTAACATTAGCGCAGAGTCTGCGCTAATGTCGGAATGATAAGATGACCTCCGACACGCCCGCCCCCGAGGAGGAGGAGTCCACCGCCACCCCCGACGAGGGATAGCCCCCTCTCCGGGAATCCCTCAGCCTGTCAAATCCGGGCCCCCTCTTTTTCTATCGCCACGGCGCTATATATCGATTATAATCTATCCCCGGATATCTCCACCGCCGCCCGCTATCGGTGGTTGTGGCGATCTCCGGCCCGTAACCGTATTCAGTGACGAGAATGATATTATTTTGTCAACAACTCTATTCCACAGACTCCGGGAATCCGCCCTACCTGTCGCGTATCATGATACATCACGGCTCGAAGTACTTCGCCAAAAGAGGGGCCACCCACGGAACCGCCACCGGGAAAGCCCGCCGCTGGAGGTGGTCGGAGAGGTCGAAAGCATATCCTTTAGCATAGCCCCGGATTTCTTATGTAACCCGGCCCTCCATTTCTGCCCCGTTGGTTACATAAGAAGGGAGGAGGAGGGGGGACGGAGGAGATCGCCCACCACCACGAAAAAAACTCGTCGTCGCGCCTTCTGGCGACGGATCGCCGGCCCGGCCTTCTCTCGGATGACTTCGAGAACCTGGGCGAACTCGCCCGCGTTCTTCACAGTTCTAGGACTGACCTGGATCTCTTCAGCAACAACTTCGGCCATGTTCGGAGTGCAAACTTTGCCCTCCGATTTTTGATCCCCGTGCCCGCCGTCCTTTCGCTTCCTCCTGTTGTAGAGGTCGCCCACCACCACGAAAAAAACTCGTCGTCGCGCCTTCTGGCGACGGATCGCCGGGCCGGTCGATGGACAGGACCTCCAGGAGCGGCGCCCTCCAGAAGCCACGTAGAGCTTTTTAAATCGAGGTCGAATAAAAATAGCATGGAGAGGGAGAAGGCGAGGATCACCGCCCCGCCCTCGGCTCGCCCCGGTCTATCGCCGCTTGGACTTCGGCCAACGCCTCCGAGAGGGGACGGCCCTCCTCCTCGAAGAACGGATATGGGAACCACCGCCACGCGCCCCCCTGGAAGAGGTAAAGGTGCTCCGGCCCGAAGCTCCCCAGAAGATGCTCCCTCTTCAAGTCGTCGAAGCTCACCGACACGACCGCCTGGTTCCCCACGTCGCCCCGGTCCCGGCCGTAGGCTATGCACTGGAGGGCTTGATCCACCCACCCACGGCCACGGGGAGAGGGCCTCCACTCCCTCGCATCGAAGGGGATCTTATCCCCCACCACAACGCCGAGCTCGGAGAGATCCCCCACGGCGAGGAGGGCCCGGACATCCTCCTCCTCCACGTAGTAGTCGGCGAGGATCGCCCCGACGCCTCCGAGATAGCCGTCACTGTGGCAGTAGATGCTGGTTATCGTTCCGTTGTCGTTCTTGATCCCAATTCGCGACCTTGTGGACATATTCAGCCCTCCACCTCAGAGTAATCTATTCGCCCTCCTCAAAAAGCTCCCTTTGTACCTCCTCCGAGAACCGCTCTCGCGGGATATACACATGGGCTTGGAGGGACGGCCACGAATCAGGATCTTCCAGGTATCCAGGGAGCGGGCCGGGCGAATCCGCGTATTCGCCCCCGAAGAGCCCTTTGAGGTCGTCGTTATCGAGGGAATAGCAGACTGCCCCGGACGCCGCCGCCCTGATCCCTTCGGCTCGGTTCTCGATGCTTTCCACAGCCTCCCAGTCCCAAACCGACTGGATCCAGTACATCAGCCTTTCAACGTAGGCGTCGGAGATCTCGTTCGCCCTGTCATCGACGGCTACAATGATGTGATAGTCGCCGTCTTGCGCTAAAATCCGGTGTTTCTCTCTCAGTATCTCCATTTCATTTCACTTCCAGCAGGGTCCCTGCCCCGCGTTCCCGGCCTCCGAGAGGATGAAGGGGTTTTGAAGGGAGATAGACCTCTCGGAGACTGTCGGAGCGGGGAGGGGGAGAGGAGCCGATCAAGCTCCTCCTCAATTCGCACCTGTCGCCAGTAGCGAAGCAGGCACCGATCCACCGCCGCGGCCCGTCGCCTCCGCCTCCGGCGCATCTGGTTGGCCGTCATCCTTCGGCCTCCATCTTCGACGACAGAAGCCAGGCCCGGGCCTCCTCCGGGGGCTCCGCCATGACCCCGACGCACCACCGGGACCCGCTCGCAAACCCCTCGAATATGAGGAGAGGGACCGGCCGCCACTCCGACGGGGATCGATCCACCGCCTCGCCACGCCCCGACGGAGCGGGATCAAGCGTAGTCAGCCGGAACGGGTCATAGCCGCCGTCGGGAACGGTGGAGAGGGAGACCACCGCCACGAGGAGGAGGAGGGCAACGGCCTTCACGCCCTCGCCTCCGGGCAGTTGAACCCCCGGAACGGCCGCTCCTCCACCGCCGGAGCCCTCGCCCTCGTCGCGTTCCTCTCTTCGATCCGTCGCCGTCGCGCATCCAGCTCCTCGGAGGAGAGAGGGACCACGCCAGCGGGAAGGGACGGCCCCGCCGCCCTCTTCTGAAGCTCTTCGGCTAATCGCTTCTGATGCTTACAGGGGCCGCCCCGGTATCGGTATGAGGGGCATGAACACTCATTCAACGTCGTCATCCAGTAGCCGCGCCGCTTGGAATCCAAGAAAAAGCCCGTCGCCTCCGAGAATCCCAGGTCCTCACCGAAGACCACCGCCGGCCCGATCTTATCCGGTTCCATCCCGGCCGCCGCCGCCAGGTATTCGACGCCTCTCCGGTGATGGAGCCCGTCGGGGAGCCCCGCGGCCTCCTTTGTGGATGCAATGCTTTGCATTTGAGTTCACCAAATACATAATGGGTCATAAAGGAATATAAAGCTTTTGGTGAGTAAACCTTAAATATAAAGCAGGGCCAAATAGGATAACATGCCTGAAAAAAAAGTAGTGGCTACAATAACGATCGATCCAGAAATAGCGGCATGGATCGATAAGGGAATAGAGAGTAAGAGGTTTGCAAACCGGACCCATGCAATAGAGTACTGCCTATTCCATGTAATGACCGAAGAAGAAGCCATGAAAAGCAGTGAACAGGGAAATCATGACGCCCCTGTCACCGCTTAACGACATTTTAGTTTGGTGAACCCAAATGTCAGTTAATCCTAGTCAGCCTAACGGATATGAAGTTTCCGATCTCCTCCGAGAGATCGAGGTAAAGGATCAGATCATCGCCCGCCAGGGAGAGATGATAGCCTCCCTCACAAGGGCCGCCTCGGAGACGTTTAACGCTTCCATGGAAGCCCTCCGAAACCATCAGCCAGGAAAAGAGACGAACGCCTTTTTTGTGGAGTCGGAGCGGATCATATCCAGGGCATCCCCCGACGATCTCCCTTTCGTGATCCTCGCCAGGGTTAACGCCGCCGCCGCCATGGTGAGGGACCATAAGCCCGCCGCCCTCGTCACCGAAGGACCGGACCTCCTCCACTACGATATACGCAACTTGAACGACCGCCGCCGGGATGCTATCCTCTCTTACATGGAGAAGACGGGAAAATCCTCCATAACGACACAGGAAGCCCGCCACGTCCTCCAGACCGCCGAAGGTCGCCAGTTGGACAGAAAAGCCGTTTGGAGGGCTCTAATAGCCGCAAGAGGAGTCCTAGGGGCTACAACTGACATATTGGGCGGAGTCCTTCGGCTTATCGTCCCGTCCTCGCCACGGCCCGGAGATCACCGCCACGTCGCCGCCGGAGGAGGGGGAGAGCGGGACACCTCGCCACGGTCCCGGAGGTGGTCCGTACCCTGGGATGGGGAGGATTAGGGGATCTATCCCCGACCCGCATCGAGGGCGATCAAGATTTGTAGATAAAGAATAACACGATATGCCGGTTTTCGTATGTCGTAGTCGTCGTATGTAGTCGTAGATCCGTTTATTCGTCGATTTTATATTCATCTCTCTATGGTTCTCTTCTCGTCGGTCCCGTCCTCTCGGAGCCGTTCCATCCCGCCACGGGCGCGCGGTTCTGTGATATTCGCGGCCGGAGGAGGGGGCGATATCACAGAACCCACCCCCTGATCTGCTGTCCATTGCAAGTCCGTTGTGGCAGACTCTACCACAACCGATGCAATCCACCCCTAGACCCGTTGTAAATTGCAAGAGAAGAGCCTTTTCGGAACATTTCGGAACATTTCGGAACATTTCGGAAGATGCAATCCACCCCTAGAACCGTTGTAAATTGCAAGAATTCCGACATTAGCGCAGACTCTGCGCTAATGTTAGGATGCAATCCACCCCTAGAACCGTTGTAAATTGCAAGAATTCCGACATTAGCGCAGACTCTGCGCTAATGTTAGGATGCAATCCACCCCTAGACCCGTTGTAAATTGCAAGAGCACGCCGCCTTTCAGTTTGTGGCTTTCCCCGGATTCTTATCCCCCTGTGGACTCCTCGCCCTCGCCCTCCTCCTCCGACAGCTCCCCGGACGCCAGCATCGCCCTGATCCGCTCGGCAACGGTGCTCTTCGGATATCCGACTTCTCGCCCGATTGCCGCGCGGGACCGGACGCCAGACCGCCACAAGTCCCGGATGGCTTGGAGGGCTTGCGGGTTATCGGTCAATTTGGGTTTAGTTACCTTCGGCTTTTCTGCCTTCGCGACAGGTTGGCCGATAGTGGCCAAGATCCCCCTCGCCGTCGGGGATATCCCGCCACTCACCAGCCTTTCCAGGACGGCCGCCGGGCTCTCACCACAAACCAGCCCCTCGGCTTGAAGGGCTTTGTACGTCTCCTCCGATACGGCGATTCTCCTCGCCGGCATATCATCCACAACGCCGCCACGGTGGATAAGCCCGACGGCCCGGAGGGATGGAAAGCCGGAAGGTAATATAAGACGCCCCCGGACGAGAAACGGCCTCAAATCGCTTCTAGTAAAGTTTACTTCTGCAAGATAAAAAAGAGTTAGTGGGGAGGATACCAGAACGGCCGGCCCGTCACGCCGTACGGCCTCTTCACCCTCCCCTCGGCCCGGAGGAGGGACCGGACCGCCTCGCCGGAGACCCCGAACCGCTCCCCCGCCTTGTGAACGTCCCGACGATCTCCCAGGGCCCGACGTTGGAGGGACTCGCAGCCAGGGCGAGCCCTCGCCCTCAGCCAGGACCGGAGCCCCTCAGGGTTCGGCGGGTCCCGGTGCATCTTTGTCGCCCTCTGGGGGTGCCAGGACGAGACGGCCCTCGTCATCGACTCGGAGAGGGACCACCACGCCGCCGGAGGTTTCGCCACACAGGATCGAATAGCCAACGGCGCCGCCGTTGTAAGCTATGCCTCGGATCTCGGTCATTTGGGTCCCGCGCACCCGCGGCCTCCACCGTAACCGGACCCCGGCCCGGAGGTGATCGCCTGGCGATAAGGATCTTTCCGGGCCTCCTCCTCCTCACGTCGGGCTCTCGCCTCCCTCGCCTGTCGGTCCCGTTCCCGTCTCGCCTCCATCTCCCCCGGAGTCTCGGAGAGACCGTACCATCCCATCAGGTCATCCCCCCCACGTCGCCCCGGCCGATCGCCTGGCTATAGCCCTCAGCCGGATTAAGGACCCCGTCGGGCAACCCGGACCCCTCGAAGTCCCGGATGATCGCCCCCGCCGCCGCTACGATACGCTCCAGCCTCGCCAGTTCGGGATCGTTGGTACTCAGGGCCTCGTCTCTCGTCGCCTTCAGCTTCAACGCCACCGGGTCGGAATCCAGATCAACGGGCCGCCCTAGTTCGGTATGGTTTTTCAGGTGGTTGGCGAGGTCGAGCCGATAGATCGTATGGCTTTTGCTGATCGTCTCCCTCACCTTTCCGGCCCTCTCCCTCACCGCCTTGATGGAGTCGAAGCCCTCCAGGGCCGCCACAAGCCGCCGGAGCACGTCGCCATTGGCCTCCACCAGGGCCGCCAGCCGCGCCGCCTCGCCGTTAATCGCTTCCAGGGCCTCTTTATCGAGAACTTCAAGTTTTCCCGAAGGTAGAAACGACACGTAGTTGACGCTTTCGGCTTTCAGCGTACGGATCGCCGCCTTGCATTTCCGGATATCGGTCTCGATTTTCTCAACATCAATCGGATCCATGGTCACCGTCTCCGGGCTTTGGGCCCCAAAGCAGAGCGCTATCTTGATCCCGTCGTCTCTTGACGGCCCCCACTACCTGTTGGTTCCAGTTGTTTTCATCACCCATTATCATCATCCTCCAGAGGAGGGCCGGCTATGGGAATATTCGCCGGAGCCCCCTCGTTTTGCGTAATCGAAATACAAAGCTCTTGAACGGCTTTCGCGGCCGTCCCGTGCTCTTCTCGGACTTCGGCCCGGGTCCATAACGCCGCCTCCCTCGCCACGTCGTCGGGGAGGTCAGAGGGCCGGAGGTCGAAGGCAGTCTTACCGGCATCGTCGGCTATCCTCAGCAACTCAAAGCCCAACTGGAGCCCGGAGCCCGTCAACCTCGCCACCTCGCCGTTCTCGTCGGTGGTGGTGATCGTCTCTTCGGAGAGGGCCGCCTCCAGCCTCCGGAGCCTGTCGTCCTCAGTCCGGTATCTCATCAATCCACTCCACCCTGGGATAGCCCGCTCCAGTCGTCCCGCGCCGTTCGTCGGAGGGCCTCCATCGCCGTCTCCCCTTCCATCGCCCCCACCGCGGCCCTGAAGCCGTCATCCTCGTACTGTGGCCCCTGGCGGAACCTGGCGAGCCGTCGCTCCAGATCGCCGTATCTCATCGGTTCCGCCGCTCCTCTTCCAAGGCCCTGAGCCTCTTCTCGATGCTCTCCAACTTTTCCAACTCCCAACCCTTTAACCAGGTCTGGAGCAATTGATTCACCTTTGCCGCGTTCTCTATCTGGCTATCTTCTTGGAATATGTCGGAGATCACCCACCGGGCAACGCGCTTCACGTCCTCCGGGCTTTTGATCGTCAAGCCGCGCGTTCTTTTGGTATTATTCATGGACATGAATATACACCCCGTTATCGAATACGGCCGATACCCCCCCGGCCCTGGTCAATATCGATCATGGCAACCTCTTTTTATTTTCAATACTGCCATAATATTCTTTCCTAGTTATCTTATCTCTCTCTTCATAGATAAGCTTTTGCATCGCCCGAAGGCAGAAGCCGCAGGGCTCGGACCGCTCCAGGACCGCCTCCAGATCGCCGCCCGTCATCCGCCCTCCGCCGATGCGTAGAGCGTTGCAATCGCCGCCCTCAGTTCCTCCATTTCTTCGATTATGGAACCGGACCAGGTCCACAACCTCTCAAGCTCCTCCGCTGTCGTTTTTGCGCTCGTCGTCACCTCTTCACCTCCTCAGGTTGTAGCCTGAATTTCTGCATCCGTCTGCATCGCTCGATGCATCGGCCCGCCCATCTCGTCTGCCTAAATTCGAATGGTAGCAATCCCAGCAAACAAGACCCCAGCCCATCACTCGAAGACCGCCACCATTCAGGAACCGGCCACACTTCGCGCACTTGCGGCCACGCCCCCCGGGGGGAGGGGATCGGGAAAGCTCGCCCTCGTCGTCGTGGTCCTCAGCAAAGCCACGGCTCGAAGAAGATCGGCCCTCCTCGAAAGAGAAAAGATCGGCTTGAATCATCCGACCACCTCAAAAACAACCACGTAAACAAGCTGATCAGGATCGAAGACGCCATTTATCGACTTCCAGACCTGGATATACTCAGAAATTGAGTACCCGCCCTCGGCTCTGGCGTCGTCCTCGGATATGTCCCCGAGACGTTCCCGCCTCACATCGAGGATTCGAATCTTGCAGTGGTGCTCTTTGCTGAATAGCTCCGTTTTGACGAGATGGACGGCTCCGACCTTCGCCCTAGGTCGTTTCCAGGCCCGCCGGGTTTGGGTCTTTGCGCCGGCCTTGATCTTTTCGACGTGGTGAGGGGTAAAGAGGATCACAGGACCGCCTCCTCGGAGGTCGGAAGGTTCCAGATAGCGCCGCCGCCGTACTTCTCCCCCGTCTCGATGTACCCCGACTCACTCAGCCAGTACCGGACCACGACGAGAGGGAGACGAGATCCAAGTTTGCCCCGCGCCTTCTCCCATAGTAGCATCTCGGGGAGGCCCGGCCAATTCTCGAGTATTCGGCCCGCCAGATCCTCCAGGACCACGGCCTCCTCAGCAGTCGGTAGGCGGTCCTCGTCCTCGCCCTTCTGCTCCTGAGGTTTCCGTGGGTTTTCGGTGGTTTCCGGCGAGGTTTCCGTAGTACGAACCGCTAACGGGCTCGGGCTTTCCGTAGTTTCCGTAGTTTTTCCCGGACAGGTATTAGAGGATATATCTTCTCCGTCTCTCCCCCCAGCTCCCCGCAGGGGTAGTACATTATCGTCCTCCTCCTCTGTTTTTTCTACGGAAACCCCGGAAACCTCTTTACCGTTATCGTTATCATCTACGGAAACCACTACGGGAACCTTACGGAAACCCCCGGAAACCTCGCCCCCTGGAGGTTTACAACCTCCACCCGATGGCGATTTTTCGTCTACAAGGGGGTTTACAACCTCGGTTACATGGTCCTTACAACCTCGGTTACAACCCTCCACAAGGGGCGGCCGTTGCCGATTTGTAGGGTTTACAACCTTTTCAACCCGGTCATCCAGAGAGATATGTTTCTCGTCGGATTTTTTTGGGTCTTCTCCGAGGAGATCCCCCCCGCTCTCTCCACCCTTTTTAGGTTGTAGACTTACAGGAATGCGCCTACTACTATCTATTTTAATAGTTGTAGGTATACCTGTAAGGGGGTTGTAAGGGGGTTGTAAGAGGGTTGTAACCTCTTCTGTGGTTGGTTTTTCGTCGCCCTCGATCCTCACCATTTCGAAGTCGGACCATAAGG
>LAHU01024769.1_pt1 | contig 12990 bp, 8 predicted proteins | sample 329631 | NCBI WGS metagenome assembly LAHU01 (sample SAMN03275698, study PRJNA271635) | activated sludge metagenome | isolation source: sample C-0 Zero hour mixed sludge faded in reactor as a methanogenic...
TGCCACAAAACCCCTCGGGGAATTGCGGACCTCCCACTATTTCAGGGATACCCCCGATACCGCCGGTAAGCCCGACAGTATGCAATATCGTGTATTCAGACCCGGTACGGTACACGTTATCGTAGCCGGGGGTGACGCCAGTCCCATGATGCAGGCCTGGCACATGTACAGACCCATAACCGTTTCCATCGACAAATGGCGGTAACCCTATTTTAAAGGGAGACGGGAGAGTAAACCGGCGATTTTGAATCGCCTGGGATGCTTCCTGTGCGCAAAAATGAAATTAATGAACGAAATATTGCTGATCGGAATTATATCCCTTGCCGGTATTTCCGGCGCGGCCGGCCCCGAAAAGCCGGTCAATAATGCCGGGTCAAAAGCCGCCGCCGTCCCGATCAAGGACGGGCCGACGACTTATTGCAATCCGCTGACCATTACAGGTGCAAGGCGCGCCGGCGAACCTGTCGTACTTATTTTTAAAGAGGACTACTATCTTTTCCTTACAGGAGGCCGTGGATATTGGCGTTCTCCGAACTTGAGGGATTGGAGCTATATCGATGCACCCAATTTCCCGGGCGGCGTTCCCGGGGTTGCAACAGACGGGAAAATCCTTTATGCCTGCGGCATGAATTCAAAGAGCCTGTTTTCATCGACCGATCCCAAAAGCGGTGTCTGGACCAAGGCCGCCACACTGGACAGCGACAGATACGGCGACGCCAACATTTTCATCGATGACGATGACCGTGTTTATATGTATTACGGATGGTCTCAGCTTCTTCCGATCCAGGTTGTTGAACTTGACCCCAAAAACGGATTCAAGGAAAAGGGCAAGCCGGTCGTTTGTTTCTTCGGCGATCCTGAAAACCACGGATTTGAGAGAAGAAGAAAAGAAGATGTTATCTTCCCGTTCTTCAACCACCGCCCATACTTTCCCGAAGAAATCCCATGGATCGAAGGCCCATGGATGGTAAAGCACGATGGCAGATATTACCTGCAATACGCCGCCATCGGCCTCGAATTTTTATCATACTCTCATGGCGTTTATGTATCGGACAGTCCGATGGGCCCGTTCCAATACTCGGAACACAATCCGCTGACATTCAAAGTTACCGGATTTGCTCCCGGCGGTGGGCATGGCAGCACATTCCACGACAAAAACGGAAACCTGTGGACCATCTGCATGATCCCTTCTTACTTCGGGGGAAGAGGCGGAAGCGAATTGGCCCTGTTCCCGACGGCTGTCGACGCCCAGGGCGTCATGCACTCGAACACTGCCTTCGGCGATTACCCGCAATTTTACCCCGGAATCAAGGAAAGTCCGGTCGATAACAATTTTTCAGGCTGGATGCTTTTATCCAACAAGAAATATGTCGAAACATCATCCACGCTGGAAGGCTTCGAGCCGAAAAACGCCGCAGACGAAAATTTCATGACTTTCTGGAGCGCTCAAACGGGAAACCCGGGCGAATACATGACCGTCGACCTTGGCAGGGGAAGCACGATCTATGCGATACAAATCAATTTCGACCAGAAAGACGCAAAAGTTGCCGGCATGGGACGGGGCTTTGGAATGGGCATGAATCCCAATGCCGTCAAAAACACGCGGCAGCAGTCTTATACGCTTCAGGTTTCGAACGACAACAAAGGCTGGACAATGCTGATAGACAAAAGCGACAACAAGGAAGCGATCCAACATGATTACGCCGAACTCGCGGAACCGATAAAGGCAAGGTATATCAGGTTGACCAACGTATTTACTCCGGATAGCGGAAAATTCGCGGTGAAAGATTTACGGATCTTCGGCAATCCTGAAGTTTCCGGATTCACAAAAGTAAAGGATGTGAAAGTTGTTCGCAGCCAGGAAGACCGCCGCGATGCAACCCTGTTGTGGAACCCGGTAAAAGGAGCCGATGGTTATGTCGTTCGCTACGGCATCGAACCCAAAAAGCTTTACAACAACTACATGGTTTACGACGCCAACACATTGACCATTCACAGTTTGAATAAAAATCCCGAATACTATTTCGAGGTCGAAGCCTTTGACAACGGGACCGATTACTATAGGGAAAGAACACAGAAAACTCTCGGCCGCGGCGCGGAAATAGAGCTTTCGAAAGGCGGCGCGGCGCAGACGGGAGGCATGTTTGGACAGGGTCCTGTCGACCGGAAGATGGTCAAAGAGGGAACCAACGAATATGTATTTGAAAACATTACGCCCGGCGAATATGTGCTGAGACACTCATTCGGCCCTGTATTGTGGAGCGGCAAGCTGACGGCTGCCGCACTGACCGGCTCGGGAGACAAACCGACCGTAACCGCAACACTGGAAAAATTGGGCGTCGGGACGACGGTTACAGGACGGATGGAAATGAAAATCATCCCGGGAAAAGAAAGCGGAAGAATGTTGGTGGTTTTCATCTACGACAAATGAAAGGAACAGCGTGTTGGCCTCGAATGGCCTCGGGTTGATCGGTGCCGCACGGAACCCGCATGCGGGGCATATGGGATGGAAACGTAAAATGAAACCTGGAATTACCCGCCTGTTTTTCGGTCTCTTTCTGCTTTTTGCAGGCAGCGCGTCCGCATGGAACTATCAACGGCATTTCGGCAATGAAGCGAGTTTTGAAACCCTTGAGGAGGCTCGCCTCAACGGCCCTGAGTTTCTGGCAAAATCGTCCGGCCGCACGTATGTGCCCGATCCCGCCCTCGATACCTATCCGGCCGGCACCACGTATGTGTACCGCTCGGCCAGGATGTTCACCAACGCGACTGCGGCCTCGCGTATGAATACGAACATCCTGGTCTATACGGACAAGTCTTTCAAGGGCAAGGATGAAGCGCTCGCCTTCCTGAAGGGTCTCGGGCTGACCGACATCATCGGGAAGGCCTTCGGCAGTGTGCTGCTGGTTACCCCGATCGATAAGGAAAAGGGATTCGGCATTGCGGACCAGACCGCTTATTACCAGCTTCAGTCCGCCATGTTCAATGTCGGTTACTCCAAGAGAACCAAAAATACCATGGCCAATTATGCCGATAGCGCCTATTACGGCGGAGTCACGTATCGCTACCTGATCGGCCTGAACGGCGGGGCCACGTTCATCAATAATTACGTATCCGGCACCTTCGACTATATCACCCGCGTCGCCGGTGTCCTTCTAATCGGCGGAGACATGGAGCGCATCCGCAACGTGGCCTCTTTTGTGCCTGCGTATCTGGTAAACGCGCCCGATGCCGTCATCGGGAAATACAGGGCCGCCAACGCGACGAATGCCTGGGGTGCGCAGGGAGACCTGAAGTACTACTTCAATCAGGCACAGCCGCTTCAGAGGGTGATCGTAGCTTCCGCGAATAACCCGGACGTCCCGTCCGTCGTCAAGGACGCCTATGACCGGCTGTTTACCAGGGCGCTTCGCGTGCCTGTCGCCAAGTCCAACCTCCACACGGCGTCTACCCCATATGCGGACTATAACTTTAATGCGGCGCCCTACTCCCTGGGCAAGCGCAATGCCATCACGGACGGGGTGACGGCAGACAGGGTTTACGTGGTCGAACACCAGGAAGCCCGCTTCAAGGACATAGTTTCGAGAACCGGCGAATACCTGGATACGTGGTATGAACTGCTCCCCGAGGAGGTAAAGAACAACACGGCGCCGGGACATTCAGTCCCGCTTGTCCTGGCAAATCACGGCGGCGGCGACGATCCCCTGCAGTATCTTGACGAAATCGGCATGCTTGCGCTTGCCGGCGAAAAACGGATTGCCGTTGTGGCTCCGTTCCATTCGAACGTGACGGATCTACTGAGCGACGTCCTGCCCAAACTGGTCCGGTATATGCTGGACACGTATCCCGCGCTCGACCCGTCGCGCGTGTACGGTACGGGTTACTCCATGGGTGGCCGGGCCACCATGGCCGGGCTCAGCGGGAACGCCGGAGTCTTTGCCGCCGCCGTTCCCCAGGGCGCCGTGACCTATCTCGCGACGGAGGACCAGGCAAAACAGTATACCCACACCGACATCCCGATCCTCTTCACGACCTCCACCTACGATTTCCACATGGACGAGGCCGCCCTCACCCTGCGCTTAAACTACTATTTCGGCATGAAGACCATCACTTTCGACTATACGACGTTGATCAACCAGTACCTTGGCTACAACGGGATGAACCCGGTCCGGTTTGACTTCGCCGCCTATCCCATGAGCGGATTCAAGGGCGATACCTATGAGAGGGTGATGCTGAACAACGAGTATGCCAGCCATACCTGGATGATCCACAACAGCGATGGGGTTCCCATGGTGGGATTGAACGTCACCGAATTCCTGCCACACGGCCTCTACCAGGAGTACGCCGGCATCTTCTGGAACTTCGCGAAGCACTACTCCAGGAATCCCGAAACCGGAAAAATCGTATACAACCCCTTTGTTCATTAGCCACGCCGGTAGCGCCGTTGCAGAAAGCGAGACCCATTGTGAGAGCATCTGTTACTGGATTCACCGCAATGTTACTGGCGGTTGGCTTTTTCAGCCTGACGCGGGCCGAGTCCACATACTCCTACATGAACTACTTCAACCGTCAAAAAAACGCGGCGACGTTCGAGCTTCTCGAAGAGGCACGCCAGAGCGGACCCGCAGCCGTTGCGTCCCTGTATGGAAACGGGGAAAAGCGATTCAAGCCTCATCCCGCTTTGGATAAATTTCCTTCGGGAAGCGTATTCGTATACCGTTCGGAAAACCTCTACGGGGGGCAAACGGCCGCCCGGAATAATACGGCCGTGGTGGTTTTTGCCGAACGCCACTTCGGGGGAAAAGACGAGGCGCTCGGCTTCCTGACTAAACTGGGATTGATCAGGCAAATCAGTTCAGTAACGGGAAGCATCATTCTCATGACGCCCGCCGATCCCGGCGCCGGTTTTACCGGGACGGATCTGAAAAACTATTACACGCTGCACGGAGTCCTGTTCACGCAGAAGGCTTCGGAACGGACAAATAAAGGAATCGTCTACTATTCGGACCCGGAATACTGCGGCGCTTACGGCAAGGTGTACTTTATCGGCGTCGAAGGCGGCGCGACCTTCATCAACAATCACATCGCGCCGGGCCGGCCGGACTGCATCGGCCTGTGCGCGGGCCTGATGCTGATCGAAGGTGAAATGGAAGCGTCCGTGAAGGTCGGCAAATATGTACCCGCCTATATTCTCAACGGCTCTCAGACTGCCGTCGAGCAGTACCGCAGGGTCAACGGGACGGACGCCTACCGGGTCGAGAATGGCGTTGAAGTATTCTACAACCGGCTTGTTCCGCTGCGGCGGGTGATGGTTGCCAGAAATGAACGGCCGGACCTCTCAACCCATGTTGCGGATGCTTTCCGCGGCCTTTTCCTCGAGGCCCAGCGTTTTTCCGTGATCCGCTCCATGACGCAGGAAACCGTGAACACGCCGCCCTATCTGAACTACGTCCCGGCGCCCGTAATCAGCCGGTATGCGTTGTGCAACCGCAATGCGATCGTCAATGGCGTTACGGCAAAAGGCCGGCTTCACGTCTCCCTGCACCAGGAAGAGATTTTCAACGACTTGAAGACCAGATACGATCAGTACCTGCAAACCTGGTATGAATTTATCCCGCAGGACGTTCTGGATGGGACGGCGGCCAAAGGAAGCGTTCCCGTGATTCTGGCGCTGCATGGAACGGGGGACGATCCTTTGATGTTCGTTGACGAAATCGGCCTTTTGGAGGTAGCCGGACGGGAAAAGCTGGCGGTGATCGCCCCTTTCGAAGAAGAACTGGTCATCGTTCATGAGGGTGCACGCGTCGTAATGGGCGTACCGGTCTCCGAGGGGATTCTGGTCAGGGCATTGCCACGACTGATGGACCGCATACTCAAGAAATATCCGGCGCTGGATGCTTCCCGGGTATATGCGACGGGATATTCTCTCGGAGGCGGCTCCACACTCCGGGCTATTTACGGCGGCATGGAAAAAATCGCCGCCGCGGTCCCCATGGCCGGCATGCACGATGACCTGGTCTATTCCGGTACCCCGGATGAAGATGCCCGGCTGCGGGAGATCGGGATGCCTGTCATGATTCTGACCTCTACCTTCGATCTGGGCTTCAACCAGGAGGAAGGCCGGCTGACAGACAATACGCTCGAGCAGTTGCGCAACTTTGCCCGGGTGAACCGGATCCGGCTGGCCGATGTCCGCGACTTTTCAGCCAATCCCATGATCGGCTATCCGGCGGATCGGATGGATGTGGCCACTCTGGCGGGAGAATGGCGCAGCTTTCTGTGGTCCTTTAAAAATGGCGAAGGGGTGCCGATTCTGGGCGTGTCGTGCACGGAGAATTTGACGCATGCCCTGTATCCCGGCTATGGCGAGATCGCCTGGAACTTCATGAGGCATTTTTCCCGCGAACCCGGGACGGGTAGATTGCTGTATACGCCTCGCTGAACAGAAGGCGTTGCCTCCAGCGTGGGGCACTGGATTTTTCCCGCCTTTACGGAAGCGTCTTCGCAACGCGGATTGTAAGATAGTTGCGGCCGCGCGTCGTCGGCACATAACCGCGTACGCGATTGCCCGATCGGTGCATCACGGGGTTGCTGACAAAGGATCCCGAGCGGAACATGCGCGAATTGCAGGTACCTTGCCTGTTCGCCGAACCATCGGCAGGGGAATTGGTGAGATCCGCAAGATAACAGTCTTCCACCCACTCGAAACAGTTACCATGCATATCGTATAGGCCGAAGGGGTTCGGCGGAAATGAAGCAACCGGCGCCGTCTCTTCCAGCCAGGCATCGCGCCCTTCGGCTTTGCCGCCCAGACCCGGACCGGGAATGCCGAAGTTTCCGTAGTTGTGGTCCAGCCTATCACCCCAGGGAAACGCCTTGGTGGTGCCGCCGCGCGCGGCGTATTCCCATTCGGCTTCGGACAACAACCTATAGGCGTCGTCACTGCCGGTTTTTTTATTGAGCCAGCCGACAAACGCTTTTGCATCATACCAACTCACCCCGACAACGGGCCGCGTGCCTCGTCCCCAGTCCTTGAAATTCGGGTCCGGCTTTCCTTCACGATCGAGCCGCAGCGCGTTCTCAACGGCCACGCCGTCGCACGACCCGTCTTGCACACAGGCTTCCCATTGATCCCAGGTCACTTCCGTTTTACTCACGGCAAATTCATGTGCGATGGTGACCTTGTGTTGGACTTCATGTTCGCGTCGAAATTCCTCGTCTTTGGGCGTTCCCATGATAAAGGAACCCGATGGAATCACGACCATTTCCGGACATGAGCGGCAATCGCGAAATGTCTGTCCGGGCTTCAACGATGCGCCCTTGCTCTTTCCGGATTGCGCCCCGCTTTGACCGAGTGCCGAGCAACCAATCAATGCAATCACCGCCCAGAAAGCAAGGACCCTGTATTTGACCATTGTCCCACCTCTCGTGTCTGATGTTTACCCATGTGGTGCCGGCCCATGCGGGACCCCATTGCCCGCGCCCGTCATGCAGAAACGTGTTACGCCTGTACGAATGGCAGCTATTCTAAACCCGGGGCGTGATTCTGCACCAGAATAAGACGGCGTATATTTTCCACGTTTTTGCAGCAGCCATAGCAAACACCGATTCGCAGCATTTTCCACCGCTCCAATGGGCATTTAACGTACTTCGGTTCTCCTGGCATTCCGTGTGGCAGGCCGCGTGCCGACGCCCCATCCTTCCTGCCAAAGAACCGGTCCCGCAGGGATACTGCATCTGGAATCCGGAATCCGGAATCGCTCCATCCCCGCGCGCTTTCGTAAAACAAGCGTTTTCAGTGACCTGCCTGTAAACATTGCCGCCGCAATGCCGATAAAAATGATGCGACGGAAAGCTCTGTCCCTCACGGAACGGGTATTCCCGCTCGCTCCCCGATGCGCCGGGCGCCGCACCGCACTCGAGGCGCGTTTTCGGGCGGTAACCGGAAAGGGATTTGCCATGAGCAATAAGTCGATCGCCAGATATATCAATGCCTTAACCCTTATTCTCCTCGTTCCGTTCTTTCTCCCCTCCTATGCCGGCGCCGCCGGTCGGATGACGGAAGCCGCCCTCAAGGGCGACGCCAAGGCGATGGACAAGATGCTGCAACGCGATCCGGAAGAGATCAACGCCGGCGCGCCGGTAAAGAAACTGCAGGCCGCCTGTCCGGGCGAGAGCGTCCTGACGCCGCTGCAGGCCGCCTCGTGCGCGGGGCACGCGGCCATCGCGGCAAAACTCCTCGACTCCGGGGCGGTTCCGGACCTTCAGACAAGCACGGGGACTACGGCCCTGCTCCTGGCCGTGAGCAACGGGAAGGATGACATCGCCCGCATTCTGGTGGAACGGGGGGCAAATCCGGATCTCGCGGACGCCGGTGGAAATACGCCCCTCATCCTCGCCGTGAAGCGTGCAAGCCTGCCCCTGGTAGAGTTTCTTCTGAAAAACGGCGCGTCTCCGCGGAGCCGGAACCGGGACGGCGAAACGGCCTTAATGCTGGTCCCCGATGCGAATATGGCTAAAATGCTGTTGGATGCGGGCGCCGACCCGATGCAGAAAAACAACCGGGGCGAATCCGCCATGCTGATCGGGGCACGAAGCGGCGATGCCGCCACGTCCGCGCTTTTCCGGGATCTCCAGGACGATTTACGCAAGGCGGTCGACAAGGAAATGGAGGGCGGCGATCTGGCGGCCGAAAAGGGCTCGCTCGACGAGGCGCGAATCCTTTATTCCGCCGCCATCGGGAAGTCCGCGGGCCTGGGCGGAACGGCGGTGAAGGACGCGCGAATCCGGATGCTGAAAAAGGTCAACAGCCTCCCGGAACCGCCGCCGCTGTCCGAGAAGGCGCGCGAGCATCTCGTCCGCAGTTCCTACGTCCTCAAGAACAGCCAGAATCTCGAGCAGGCGGAAAAGGAATTGGCCGCCGCGCTCGACGCGGATCCCTGGTGGCTCGAGGGCTATTACAACATAGGGGTCCTGCAGGCGAAGCTGAACCGGTTCGACCTCGTGGAGGAAAACCTCGCCATCTATGTCGCGGCCGCGCCTCCCGGAACGCAGACTCAGAGTGCACAGGACAAGATCTATGAAATCGGGATGGCCCGTGAGGAAGCCGGCAAGATCCACGGGATGACAGGCCGCTGGATTGACGGAGGAGGGCAAACCTACCATGTGTCTGTGAACGGCCGCAGCGTCCGCATTACCGCTTCCACCGGTCTGGCGTTTTCTCTCACGATCGACAAAAGCACCCTCAAAGGCTCCGTCGAAGCGGGGACGAGTGCGGGACCGCACGGGTGCACGCTTCCCGGGCAGATCCATCCCGTCAACGGGCAGATCAACCCGGATGCCAACGGCATGTCGCTGGAATACCTGTGGTCGAGCTATGACGCCAAGTTCCACTACGTGAACATGTTCGGCGCTCCCGTGACCGGCAACTGCCTGACCTGCTCAAAGAAGTGCGACGGCGTGACCATCAACGCCACGAATACCGTCAACCTGCGCCTGTCGCGTTCGGGCGGCTCGGAAGCAGCCGGCAACCTGGCGCGCGAACGCGCCACCATTCGCTCGGCACGAAGCCGGTAGAGACAAAGAAACGGAGTTGCCGCCGATGAAACCGGGCACCATCCTTTCCACCACCGCGGCCGCCGCTGCAATGACATGCCTCTTTCCCTTTCTCTCGTTCGGCGCCGGCATCGAGGCCGTCTGCGACGCGACGCTTGACGCCTGGAGCCGGGACCCCGGCATGCAGCAGTATATGAACGACTATGAATGCTCCTGCAGCAACGGGAATTCCAGCCCGCCCGTTTGCACGAGTACGAGCGCCGAATCCGGGGGGCGGAGCACCGGCGGCACCGGCAAGACCCGCGGCCCGAGCGAAGAAATGCTCGTTTTGCGGGAATTGCAGAAACAGGTGGATCAGCTGTTCCGGGTGAACTGGCAGGCATACAGGATGTATCAGCAGGAAGGCCTCCGGAACGCCCAGCAGATCCACCAGCAGCAGACTGCGGCATCCCGCGCCGAGGAGGACCGCAGGGCCAAGGCTGCCCGGGCTGAATCGGCGCGCCGCGAAGTGGAGGCCCTGTCGGTCCACACGGAGCTTCTCGGCATGCCGCCTTCGGCCGGGAGCGACGGTCTCCCGGACATCGCGGGCGCCCTCGACGCGGATGCCCGGAAAAAGCAGCTCGGGGAATGCCGGGATATCGCCGAAAAGATAGCCCGGTACGAGAACGGGATCCGCCGCATCGACGATGTCGTGGCGCGCAACGACCGGATGATGCGCGACGCCGAGGCCGACGGGACCCGGGCCGCGGAGGAGCTGTCGAAGGTGAAGGCCGACGCGACCGCCGAAGCGCTGTCCATGGGACTGAAGTCGTTTGCCCAGACGCAGCAGAACCTCCAGAGGATGAAGGATCTGCTGGTCAGGGTGGGGATGGAAAGAAATTACGGCGGGATGTCCTACGACCAGATCGTGCAGGCCCAAAAGCTGTTGGACCGGGGATTGACGCACGGCCAGAACGTGATCGACCTGACGGAGAAGATCAACCAGTACCGGAAGACCACGTCCCTCCGGGACGGCGAGGCGTTCGCGGCCTCCCCGTATGACGAGCAGCTCAAGGCCGCGCTAGCGGACTTCGGCGATAAGTTCCTGTACGAGGCCGGCGGCCTGGAGTTCGTGGGCGAGAACCTGGCGTCGGCCCTGGGACCCGTGTGGGAAATCTCTTTCAAGTCCGCCGTGCTCGGAATCAAGGCGACGGCGGCCGGGCTCGGCATGAAAGAGAGCCGGGACCAGCTGCGCGGTTTCAATGAAAACCAGGACAAGATGAAGCTCGAGCGCTTCCGGCTGGAACAGAGGATCGCGCAGCTCAGGGAGTCCCTGGTCAATAACCGCTGCCCGGCTTTGCCCGATGCAAGCGTGTCCGCGACCGCCGGTAAAGTGCCGCAGCAGGGCGGGGAAGCCGCCGGCCGCAATTGATGCGTGATGCACCGGCATGCATCGATCTCCTTTACGTTCAAGGCCGAGGGTACCACGCTGACCGGCGTCCACATCGTCAATGGACAGGAGACCCCGATCAAGAACGGGAAAATCGAGGGAAACAATATTTCGTTTACCGTCACGCTGGACATGGGCGGCGAGACGGAGATCCCTCACAAGGGGACCCTGTCCGGCGACCAGATCAAGATGACGTACGAAATGATGGGCCAGCCGGGGGAGATTCTCGTCAAGCGGGTCAAATGATCGCTCGCCCTTTCTTCGACCGCCGATAACGGAAACACTCGGTTTCCGGCATAACATTAGTGTGTAATCTTCCGATACTCCGCATTTCTGACCGATCTCGAGCCCCGGCCATCGCAAATTGTGATTTCCGTCTCGCGCTTTCCCCGGTTGCCTCTCGCATCCAATCGATCGGTGCAGCGGAAGATCCGCCGGAGGTCGTCGCCCACATCTTTTTCACCCCCGCCGGAAGAAAACACTGCAAGCCGCGGTGCGGTTCCGATGTAGAATGCGATCTTTGGCCGGGAACCGGGTCAAACTCCTGTTCCAGGGGAATCCCGTAAGAGAGTGTTTGCTTCGATGACCGAAATTCTCGATCTTCTGCTTGCCGGTACCACGCTCGCCGCCGACCACATCTGGTGGCCGATCGTCATCCTGCTTCTGGCGGGCACCGGAATCTACCTCTCGTTTGAGACGAACTTCATCCAGGTACGCAGGCTCGGCCTGGCCGTCCGCTTCATGTTCCGGAGCCGCAATAAGGCGGACATGGAGAGCCGCACCGGGGATATCACGCCGTTCCAGGCGCTGATGACCGCTCTGGCGGCCACGGTCGGAAACGGCAATATCGCCGGCGTCGCCACCGCGATCGCCAGCGGAGGGCCGGGCGCGCCCTTCTGGATGTGGATGACGGCCGTCTTCGGCATGGCGACGAAATATGCCGAGGGGCTACTGGGCTTGAAATACCGCATCCGGAACCCGGACGGCACGCACAGCGGCGGCGCGATGTATTATCTGCGCGACGGTATCGGTTCCCGGAAGCTGGGCAAGGTCCTGGCCCTCTGGTTCTCGATCGCCGTCATCCTCATGGCCACCTTCGGCAGCGGCAACATGGCGCAATCGAACTCGATCGCGCTGGCGCTCAAGAGCGATTTCGGCATCCCCTTCCTGTGGACGGGCGTCGGCCTGGCCATCCTGGTCAGCCTCGTCATCATCGGCGGCGTCCGGCGCATCGCCATGGTCGCCGAGCGGCTGGTTCCCGGAATGATCGCGCTCTATATGGGTGCCGGCATCTATGTCGTCCTGACGAATATTCAGGTCGTGCCGGACATCCTGATGGTGGTGCTGCGGTCGGCTTTGACCAACGAGGCGATCGTAGGCGGTTTTCTCGGCCACACGGTCAAAGAGGCGATCCGCTTCGGCGTCGCGCGCGGAACCCTGTCCAACGAATCGGGCGTCGGCTCCTGCTCCATCCCGGCGGCGGCGGCGAAGGGGAATGAATCGGCCGCGCAGGGGCTGGTCGCGATGATGGGCACCTTCATCGACACCATCGTCGTCTGCAGCATGACGACGTTCGTCATCCTCGCCTCGGACCTGCACCCGCACACGACCGGGCTGACCAGCACCGAACTTACGAAAAGCGCCTTCGCGGTCGGACTCGGAACGAGTCTCGGCGGGTGGGTCGTGAGCTTGAGCAGCCTGCTGTTCGGATACACGACGCTGATCGGCTGGTCGTATTACGGCGAACAGGGGGCGCGCTACCTGTGGGGGGGCCGCAGCGTCACCTGCTACCGCTACGTGTTCTGCATTTTCGTGTTTTTCGGCGCCGTCCTGCAGGGGCGCCATCTTCAGATCGTGTGGAACCTGGGCGATATCGGCAACGCGCTGATGGCTGTCCCAAACCTCATCGGGCTGATCCTTCTCGGCAAGACGATCCGCGCGACGTCCCGGGATTACCTCCGCCGTTGGGATAAGGGCGAAATCGCCAGCCCCTTCGGCGATTAGCC
>LAHU01011458.1_pt1 | contig 12894 bp, 15 predicted proteins | sample 329631 | NCBI WGS metagenome assembly LAHU01 (sample SAMN03275698, study PRJNA271635) | activated sludge metagenome | isolation source: sample C-0 Zero hour mixed sludge faded in reactor as a methanogenic...
TCGGCAATCGATGTGCCGGAGAGCTATCGCAGCGCTCTGGCCGACCTGTCCGCCTACGTGCGGGCAAAGGAGTAGCCACTATGGCTGAGCAGAACGAAATCAAGTCCCTGCTGGAAGAGCAGGGGAAAGCAACGGTCGCCTTGCGCGAGTACATCGACCGCAAGGTGGACGAAGTCAAGAAGATCGGCGCCGAGCTGCCAGAGACGAAGAGCGCGCTCGACAAGATCAACCAGCGCCTTGACGGCATCGAGGTCAAGCTCAACGCTCCGCCGAAGCCGGAGGCCAAGGAGTCCGACAGGAGCCCCGAGGTCAAGGCGTTCGAGCAGCTCATGCGCCACGGTCCCGACCGGCTGAGCGAGCAGGAGCGCAAGGTTCTCTCGGTCGGCGTGGACACTGGCGCCGGCTACCTCGCGCCGCGCGAGTACGTCGAGCAGATCACCAAGACGCTCACCGAGTACAGCCCCATTCGGCAGTACGCCAGCGTGCGGCAGACCGTGCGCAAGGCCATCGAGGTTCCGCGTCGCACGGCTCAGCACTCCGCGTCCTGGGTGGCTGAGCTGGGCACCAAGTCCGAGACGACCGGGCTGGCCTACGGGCTCGATGTCATCTCGACTCACGAGTGCTACGCCGACATCAGGCTCACGAACGAGATGATCGAAGATGCCGCGTTCAACATGCAGTCCGAGGTCACGGCCGAGGCGGCGGAGAAGTTCGCCGTTCTCGAAGGAACCGCGTTCGTCAACGGCACTGCGGTCGGCCAGCCCGAGGGCTTCATGGTCAACTCGTCGGTGAGCTACACCGCATCGGGCAGCGCATCGGCCATCACCGCCGACGGCATCCTGGGCCTGACCCACGACGTCAAGGAAGGCTACCTGGCAGGCGCCGTGTTCGGCCTGTCGCGCGCAACCCTCAAGCTCGTGCGGCAGCTCAAGGACGGCACCGGGCAGTACCTCTGGCAGCCGGGCCTCCAGGCGGGTGTTCCCAACTACCTCGCGGGCTATCCGTACTTCACCGCGACTGACATGCCTTCGGCGACCACGAACACCTACCCGATCATCTTCGGGAACTTCAGGCGCGCGTACCTGATCGTCGACCGCATCCAGGTCGAGCTTCTGCGTGACCCCTACACCGCGTCCGCCACCGGCACGATCATCTTCCTCTTCCGCAAGCGCGTCGGAGCCGCCGTCATCAACACCGAGGCCATCCGCAAGCTCAAGTGCGCGACTTCCTAAGGAGGACAGCATGAACCGAATTCTCCTCGCCATCGCGCTCCTGGCGCTTCTGGTCGTGCCTGCCACAGCGCAGGACTCCAGCTACGCGCCAGGCAGCAACTACATGGCCCAGGGTGGCAACGCGTGGTACATCGGGGGCAGTCTGGTCATTCTCGACGGCGCCACGCTTCAGTCGTCCGGTGGTACCGCTGGGACCGGGGTGGCTGTCGTTGAGACCTTCCCGGCGGTGCGTACCGCTACGCTGACCTTCACCTTGACCGGTGCGAATGACGTCGATGTAGAGGACGGCGGTAAGACGAAGGGCGTCAAGATATTCGACTTCCCGCAAGGCCACATCATCATTCTCGGAGCTGTCATCAACGCCAGCATCACTGCTGGAGGCACATTCTCAGCGAACCCGGCAGACGTGTACTACGTCGGTGTCGGCACGGCAGACGGTACCCAGGCGGCCAATGCAGACCTGACGAGCACCGAACAAAACATCATCGCCAAGCAGACGCTTGACACGGCGTCAGGCGGCACGCTCACGCATGCGGTGCAGACGCTGATGGGCACTCTGGCCTATGCGGACAACATCTTCGATGGCCACACCACTGCCACCGCGCTGTACCTCAACGTGGCCGTTCCGGCGGATAACGCCAGCACCGCCACAACCCACGCCGTAACCGGCACCCTCACCGTCACCTACGGGAACCTCGGTGACTACTGATCTGGAGGACTGACACATGGGCTACTTGCCTGACATCTATAGCAACTTCAAGGCTGTGCCGCTGTACGTCGGTGGCAACATCACGGCGGACACCTACAGCCTGTACATCGACACCCAGGGCCTCGACGCCGTGGCCTTCATCGTCGCCACCAACGCCAACACGGCCGACGGTTCGAACTACTTCACGCCGACCATCAAGGGCGCTGATTCGGAGCCGACCACGGCCTCGGGCTACGCCGCCTGTGCGGCTGCCGAGCTGAACGGGGCCTTCACGGCTCAGGAGACCACGTCCACCCAGGACGTGCAGATCGTGAGCCTGAAGCAGCACAAGTACCGCTACTACACCGTGCTGCTCGATGAGACCAGCACGGCGGACACCGAGGTCTGCGTGATCGCGCTCGTGTCCTCGCTGCACCAGCCGTCGTCCTCGCTGTCCCCGACCACCGGGCAGCCGGCGTAACAACCACGAGGGGGAGGGCAACCTCCCCCGCTCATCTGGAGGTACGATGAGCTCCACTTTTGTGCGGCGTCACACCGTCTCCGCAACCACGTCCACTGCCGGCGCGGCCACGGTCTACACACCGGCAGTAACAGGGCGCGTGCTCCAGATCCGCTACGTCAAGACCGACTTTGCGGATGGTGTCGACGTGGCTATCACTCTGGAGACCACCGGCCTGGCCGTGATGACAGAAGCCAACGTCAACGCCAGCGCCACCTTCGTGCCACGACAGGCCACGTGTGACGTCAACGGAGATGCCTTGACCTACGACGGAACATACACGCAGACAGACCACATCTACGTGGCCAACGAGCGGGTGCAGATCGCGGTCACGAGTGGCGGTGACACCAAGACGGGAACCTTCTACGTCTGGATCGGATGAAGCCATGAAGCTAACCATGATCGAAACCCGCACTGGCTCCGAGGACGGCATCCACATCAACACCTACTTCGCGGGCCAGACGTACGAGTTTGGCGCTGACCTCGGCAGCGTGTTCGCGCGCGAGGGCTGGGCACGTGAACCGCAGATCGTCCCAGAAACGAAGCCTGCGGACATCCCGGAGAAGAAGCGCGGACGGCCGCGCAAGGTGAAGTGACATGGCACTCGCCGTACTCACCGACTACGATATCCAGGAGACCATCCCACCGGACGGTGCGCCAGCGGTGCAGGCATGTCTCGATGCGGCCGAGGACTGGTTCTTGACCGCAATCGGCCGCGAAATCGAAAGCTCCACGTACACCCAGCGCCTTACCGGGGACGGTACGCAGATCCTCTACACGCCTCAATGGCCGATCACCGCGGTGTCAAGCCTCGTGGTCGACGAGGACACATGGAGTGTGCTGACCTCGGAGAGCTCCACAGACAGCGATGAGGAGTGCTTCCTGCCGTACCACGGGCGCTGGGTGGAGGGCCGTGGCGTCACGTTCCCAACCTCCCCTACCATCGTCATCACGTACACCGCCGGCTATGCCACCGTTCCTGCCGATGTGACGCTGTGCGTGGTGATGCTGGCGCGCCTGCTCGTGCGCGAGCGCCAGCGGCTTGGCGAGGGTGCCAAAACCCTCGGACCAGAGAACATCCAACAGGTCGTGCGCGGCCTCGCCGACTACCCTCTCATCGAGGCCACCATCAAGCGGTACAGCCAGCGATGACCACCATCCGCGTCACTCTTGACGAAGCTCGAGCAGAGCTCGAGCGGCTGCGTGTCAAGGACATTCCACGCGTGCTCAAGCGCGCGCGATACCAGCTCGCGTTGGACGCCAAGCGCGAGGCTGACATCAACGTCTCCGGCGCCGTGCTGCGGGCCAGGAGCGGGAGCCTCAAGAAGCACATTGCCAGGCAGAGCATCTACCAGGAAGATGACTTGACTCATTGGGGCTTGCCGGCCGGCGAGAAGGAATCACGGATCGGAGCATTCCAGGAGGTCGGCGGCACCATCGTTCCACGCGTCGCGAAGATGCTCCGCATCCCGCTGAGAGCGGCTCAGACTGCTGCCGGCGTCGACCGATACGCCGGCATCAGGCTTCGTAGTGTGCCGGGCTTCTTCATCTATCGGTCAGGCGACGGACGCCTGAGTCTGCTACGGCGCACCGACCGCGGCAAGAGCAGCAAGGTCGAGGCGTGGGACAGGCTGGCATTCTCAGCCACGATCAGAGCGCATCCCTGGTTCGGCACGGCAGTCGACAAGGCGTACGGCAGGCTGCCGGCGATCCTCGACAAGCTCATGCGCGAGGAGATCGGGCTATGACGACTCGCGAGAAGGTCTTCTCGTACCTGGCAACCACACTCACGGGGTACCTGCAAACCACGTTTGGAAAGAAGTCCGTATGCTCCCGTGACCTCAACGAAGACCCGGAGAAGCTCCAGGCCGAGGCCACGCCGCGGTGCTGGCTCATGGAAGAGTCGTCAAGTCTCTCAGACGACAGCGGGTACGCCGTCCGTGAGGTTCACTTCACGGTGTACGGGTGCGTCAAGCTCGGTGCCAATACCAACGACTCAGGCTGCCTTCAAGCTCAGCTCAACGAGCTCGAGGCGTGCATCGAGAATCTGCTCTGGGTGTCAACAGTCAACGGCGTAGGTGTGGCCATCGTTCCCGAGGATGGTACCCGCGCCACCACAGCGGCGGGCGAGTTGGAAGGTTGGATCACCTACCCATTCGTCGTCAGGTTCGGCCGCACAGCATAGGAGACCACATGGCCAAGTACCTCTTCAAGACCGCCTCGATGAGCGGCCCAGGGAGGAGCTGCACCTACTTTCCAGAGACCGGCGCCCCGCGGTGGATCTATCCCGGAGACGTCATCGACGACAGCGACGCTGACGAGCACTTCAAGTGGTGGCTCGGTACGGCGATCGCCAACGGCTGCGCCGTGCTCGTTGACGAGCCCGCCAAGGCCAAGAAGAAGGAGGGCTAGCACATGCCTGCCATCACCATGAACTCACAGGACATCATCAAAGGAGCAATGTGCGCCATCACCATTGCTCCCTGGGTCACAAACGCTGGTTCGTCGACCGGTGTTGATGTCGGCGCCGTCAAGGACATCGAGCTGAACCTCGAGCGCAAGATGGAATCTGTCCGTGCAGATAACGTGACCTGGGAAATCGACCGGTTCAACACCGAGACAACGGGCACCTTCAAGTTCACCTTGATTGAGGCCGACCTCATCAAGATGAGCAAGGCTTTCGGCGGTGTCGTGGCTGATATTGGTACGCCGACGGGCACCTCACGAACCTACGCCCTTGACGAGCTTGCCAGCATCGCGTACTGGCGCATCATCGCCACCGTTTCAGGCCAGGTGTTCTACTCCGGCAACGATTCGGAGACGGCCGGCGGCAACGCGTACACCAAGCGCACCATCACGCTGTGGCGCTGCGTGGTCGACGGCAAGCTCAACCAGAAGTTCAGCACCAAGGAAGTCACCAGCTACACTCTGACCGCAACTCCCGTGCTGGACACCTCCATCACGTACTCGCAGGGCTCCCAGGGCCGTATCGGGAAGATCGTGGACTCCACGACCTGATGCGGACGTTCGAGCAGCGAAGCAGACTCGTCAAGCTGGGCGGCCGGACCTTCGGCCGCCTCGGCTTTGGCGGTCATCGGTACGAGGTGCGGACCTTCTCCGCGCTGCGTTTCGCGCAGTACCTCGACGGGATTGCCGCGGCTGGCGCCGTGCTCAAGGACCTCGGCAGCGCACCGTTCGATGCGCTCAAGGCACTCTTACCGCTGGTGGTGTTCGGTTCGATTCGACGCCGTGACCTCAATTCAGCGACGCCACAGCAAGTGCTAGCAGCCCACCTGGCGGCAGCCGAGGTCAACGACTTCGAGTACCTCGCCGACGTCTTGCGGCCAGGAGCACACGAAAGCGGCGCGATGATTCCGGTACGAATCGCCATCGCAGAGATTGCCGAGCGCTACCGCATACCGCCTCACGAGCTGCTGGCCTGGCCGGCGGCATCTCTCATGGTCCACCTCGAGCATGCCAAGACGCCAGAGCAGAGCGAGGAAGCCATTGCCGCGGTGCAGACCCTCCAGATGGCCGGGATGAGGTTCACGCAATGAAAACTTACGAGATTGGGCTTGATGTCTCGAGCACGAGCCAGGACGCTGCGCTCAAGGCGACGCAGCAGCAGCTTGAGGCCGTGGCCGCCAAGCAGAGGGCCGCAACGGAGGCCACTGCGGCACACCAGTCTGCCGCGTCGAGGCTCGCGGCCACGCTCAAGGGAGAGCTTGCGGCAGCCCTCGGCACGATCGGAGCGAGCGTAGGATTCCTCAACTTCTTGAAGGCAGGCACCGAGGCTGCAATCAAGAACGAGCGCTCGCTGCGTCAGCTCGCCGGCATGGCAAGTCAGTTTGGCCAAGACGGCGCCAAGGCTGCTGCCGCAGCCCAGGAGCTCGGCGATGCGTTGCAGCAGGTCGGCTATGACGACGATGAAGTTATCGACTCGGTGCGCGAGCTGCTGCCGCTCACCAGGGACTACGAGCAGGCCGTGTCTGCCGTGAGCCTCGCCTATGACATCAATGCCAAGACCGGCATGGGTGTCGGCGAGGTCATGAGCATTCTCCAACCACTGATTGCCGGCCAAGAACGCGGGCTTCTCCGGGCAATGAAAGAGCTGGGCGTGAGCTCCACCACAACCCAGGGAGCGCTTGCCGAGCTGGACAAGACCTTCAGGGGATCCGCCGCAGGGCTTGATGACACCATGGCCAAGCTCGCCGCTGCGAAAGCAGAACTCGATGATTTCGGCAAGCTGCTCGGCGGGCCGATTTCACAGACAATGGTCTGGCTTGTTGAAAAGCTCAAGCAGGTTGGTCAGTATGTCGGCGCCGTGGCGCTCGGCTGGTATCAGTTCGGGCGCGCTGGCGCAACCGCGTTTCAGACCATCTGGGACGCTGTCCGTGGCAAGGTCTCAGTGGAGGACATCAAGGCTCGCTTTGCCGAGCTTCGGGCTACCTTCGAGGCCGAATGGGATGCTTGGGGCGAGTCCGTCGAGAAGACTGGCCCAGAAGCGAAGAAGCAACCGGCGATCAAAGGTAGACCTAGCACTGGCGATGCCGCAGCAGCCAAGGCAGCCGAGGAAGCCAGGCTCAAGGCGCTCGATGCTGCCAGGCTCCGTACCTTCGAGCGCGAGATGCGCCGGGTCGACGCCGAGGTGGCCAAGAAGCGCTACGCGCAGCAGCTCATCCAGCAGGGCATGGCAGAGACCGAGGCGGCGGCCGAGGCGAACCGTATGGCCACCTTCGATCGGATGAATGCCGAGCGCGATGAGGTCGTGAACCTCGAGACGCTCAAGCGGCAAGAGGCCAGAGCTACAGCGGAGATGGCAGCAGCCAACGCAGAGGCTGCCCGGATTGCCAACCTCAACGCGGCGGCGTCAATCTCGGGCTCGCTGACTGTGCTCTTTGGGGAAAACAAGGCCGCGGCTCTCGCGCAAGCGGTCATCAGTGCTTATGCGACAGCGGCTGGCGCCGCGAGGGACACGCCTGGCCCGGTGTGGGTCCGCATTGCTGCGTACGTCGCAGCGCTGGCGCAAGTCTGGCAGGCCGTGGAAGGCATCAGCAGAACCGAGATGGGAAGCGCTGGTGCAGGGGCCGGTGGCGGTGGTGGTGGTGGGGGAGGCATGAGGATCTACGCTGGCGGGGCTGGGGGTGATCGAGGCTCCACTGGTGAGCGGCCTGGTGGAACGACCTCCATCACGACAACCCAGAACACTGGCAACACGTACGTCGTCAATACTTTGACGGCGTCCCAGGCGGCCCAGAGCATGAAGGAGTTGGAGCGCGCGAGACCGAAGGGCAGCGCGGCCATGCAGCGTCAGAGCACGGTGGCCCAGCACACACAGATAGGGTCCAGGAGGTACCGGTGAGCGTCATCAAGTGGGACCTGCAGACGTACTTGATGATTCGGGCTCTCGACCCCTACGGGTGCATCCACGCAACCTACAAGCCGCTCAGCGGGACATCTCCTGTTCTGGCGGTGGTCAGTGGACAACCCGAGTTTCTCGACAGGACTTTGCTCACGCATGAGGAACGTCCCTACGGCCTCGGTGTGAGACGACATCTGATGCTTGAATGGAAGCTTCCAGGGTGGACATACGTTCCAGCCGCGAGCAGCTTCTCGCCACTATTTGAGGTGCTCGGGTACGGGTGCTCTGGCTCCAACTATTTCGAGGTCACGGTCGCGAACCCAGTGCAGTGGAGACGCTGCAACATCGGTGAGTTCAAGCATGAGCCGCTCGGCGGCAAGAACGTGGGCCTGCACGTCACGTGCGAGTTTGTGGCGGCGGCACCTGATCCGAGCGTCGCGATGATCTCCACCGTCTTGTACTGGTAATCGTCATGGCCTTGAGAGCGTACGTCAGCTACTCAATCAAGAGCGGCGGAACCTGGACCCGTTACTCCTCTGTACCGATCACATGGGACCCCAACGACGGCAGCACCATGGCTGCGGCCGGGCGTCACATGCTCCTGGACGACGTCCCGACGCTGATCGAGGACATCGAGAACAACCTCGGCGAGTTTGCGACCGGGGACATGACCTTCACCGTCGCCAATGACACCGGCTTCTGGACACCCGGCGGAACCGCTGGGCCATTCACGAGCATGGATCCATACCTCTCGCTCTGGGTCGGAGACGCGAACGCCAAGCCGGTGATCATCGCACTCTACATTGACGTGCTGGTCTGGCAGGGCGTGGTGGACTTCTCCACCGTGGTCTGGAACGCCAAGACTCAAACCGTGACGTTCACGGCGAAGGGTGGGTTGGGCGCACTCGAAGGGCTCAACGCGGAAACGATTCGGCGGACCATCCCGGATCAGTGCTGGTTCGGCCGGGCGACCGCTGCTGGCGAGGTGTCCGCTGGCACCCTCTACTACGTGGACGACAGTAGCGCGGCCTGGGTCGTTGATTCGCTGATTGGTCACGCCCTCATCGACATTTTGGGCGCGGTATTCCGGATCACGGACAACACCGCTACCAGGATCACCTACGCGGCCGACGCGTCGCACTTTTCCGTGGACGACACCGTGATGGTGCGGCCGATCGTCGTACAGACGTACCTGCACACAAACGTCGCCACCGGCTCGGGCGCCGGGTACCTCAATGTGAGTACGGCGCTGACGGAGCATGCATGGGAAGGCTACTACATCGAGGACGGCGCCGGTGCGTTCTTCGGGCCGGTCACACACAACACGACGTCACAGTTTCAGTTTGCCTCCGGGACTCCGGCGAGCTCCGGGACGATCTACGTGCGGAAGAGCCCCAGCCGGCGGCTTGTGGAGCTGATGACGCCACACACCCCAGGCACAGCCTGGACAGTGCGCGAGCTGCTGCTCGAATCCGGAGATGGCCTGCGCATGGTGTGTGTAGGTGCGAATCAGGCCGAAGCTGGGTCGTATGTCGGGCAAGAGGTCACCATCGAGTTTGCACCGCTTGAGGATGGCGCATCAACCAGCGTCGGGGCCGGGGTTCTGAACGACACCAGCAAGGCATGGACCACTGATGAGTGGGTTGGCAAGTACCTGCGTGACAGCTCTGGTGTCGTTTTCGACATCACGGCCAACTCGGCAACACAGCTCACATGGTCCGATGCAAGCGCTCCGGCAGCGGGGGACTACACCATCTTGACGTTTCCGGAGCCAGCGCTGACCCGTCAACAGCTCTGGCTGATGGACGACTTCTCGCAAGAGTTTTCGCCGCGCGGCGTGCTGGTTTGCACGACACCCTACTACCGCAACAAGACGCCGGAATACCTCGTTGGGCTCTTTGCGGCAGCGACAGGGCTAGCGTGGAAGATCCTCATCACCGCCTACACCACGTACAACAACCTCGTACCCTACGCGGATTTCGAGGGCAAAAGCGCGCTCGAGGCTCTATCTGAGCTGGCGATCATCACCAACTGCACCTTAAGCTGCACCCACATTGACGGAATCACGTGGTTCATCTTCTGCCAGCGGGACCGGTCGCCATGGCCGCAGAAGAGCCTCGTCGGGATGATCACGGAGGGTGAGATTACCGGGCAGTGGGACCAGTGCTACCAGTGCGTCAAGGTCACGGGTCGTGACGGGCGCAGCGTGGTACGCGGAGCTCCCCGCTACGGCTGCAAAATCCTCGAGGTGTCCACCGACATGGTTGATTCATACCCGTGGCTCCGCCAGATCGCTGATCGTCTTTGGACCTACTTCGGGGTGCAGCGGGACTATGCGACGGTCAAGGTCCTCGGCGACTATCAGCCCAGCCAGACGATCACGTTCAACGGTGACATGCCGCTGCCGCCGACCGCAGCCACCGGATGGGCCGAGTACCTCGGCACCATGGCGGACGACTGGCAAGTCACGACTGACCCGGCCAACAGCGCAAACCGGGTCATGGCTGGCTGGCCGCTGACTGACCACGATGCTGCTATTTCGTCAATCATGGCCGGGACGCCGACTGACGTGGACGTGTACGTGGATCTGCGGACGAACTACGCCGGGTCGCCATGGCCGCAGTGGGGTCTTCTGTTCCGGGGTTCCGGGGCGAGCTGGTATGCGGCGGTTGTGCAACTTCACACCACGCCAGCCAACAGCTCGTTGATCATTCGCGACCAGGCCGGGACCTCGCTGGGAGCCACACTCAAGACACTGGGGAAGGACACGTGGTACCGGATGCATCTGCAAGTGGTTGGGACGGTGGCGCGAATGAAGGTCTACTCCGCCACAGCCAACGAGCCGGAGACGTGGGATCTGACCTACTCCGGGCTCGTGAAGCGGGCGGGCGTGTTTGGTCTGTACTGCAACAGCTCAGCAGTGGACAACCTCTTCGACAACCTGCGTTACCGCGCGTCGCGGATCAACCCGCTTGATGATGTGACCCTGACAGGCACTGATTCATGGTTGGTTTGGGGGGTTACCGAACCGATCGGGTATCCGCCGGCCGAAAAGGAGTACCGGCTCATCCGCAAGACAGGAACGAGCTACACCCCGAGCGATGATGCCGTTCTGGACATCGACGCCATCCCAGAACCTCCAGTGATTGACAGCGTGGTTGCCGTTGGCGGGACGCACTACCACGCAACGATCACCTGGCCGTTCCCTCGTGATTCAGTCGTCTTCGCCGTCGTGCAGCTCTGGAATAGCGGACAACCGCGGCCTGCCGGTGGCTTCGCCGTGACTGGCAGCGGGCTCTTTGAGTACCTGGGCTCCAACCAGTTTAAGGTTGGGATTCTACCTGGCACGTTCGGGAGCCCAAGCGGCTCCTACCTGATGGCTGATATTGCAGTCGTGCTGGCCGACGGCCGGGTCAGCTTCCCGAGCGAGCCGTACCGGTTCGCTCACTTGTAGGAGGGATCATGGCTCCAACCGGGTTTTTGGTCGTCAAGCCGACTGGCACGTTCCGCTGGTCGGATGGCGCTACCTTTGGCAACGGTTCTCTGGTCATCAGTGAGGTGAGGCCATGGCTCTACCCGGGCTACGTGTCGTCGTATTCCAGCTTCACGCTGCTGGACACGCCACCAGTCACGTTACCGGTGACCTCTGGAGTAATCGACCACACTGGTGGTGACATCTACATTCATACCCCGGTGACGGCGCGGTTTGCTCTCTATAACGCGCTTGGTGTGGCCGTGCAGACGTGGCAAGGACTTTTCAACCCAACCGGCTCAACCTACGATGCCATCGACCTTGCGACGTGGCTCAACGCGATGAAAACGCCGGCGTCGGTCGAGGCCAAGCTCAGGCCGCTGCTCGGCAGTTTCAGGTGTATGAGGTTCAAGACGTCTGGCTGTGATCTGCCATCGCCCCTGTCCATGTCGATCGAATGCCTCGACAACCTCTACGACACCGCGAGCACGTACATCATTCTCAACGGGCCAACCTTGGGGAGCGCGATCCAGTTGGTCCTGAACACGAACGTGCTGGAGATCACGTCTGGGGGCATCTATGTGCCCGTGAGTGGTACCGGGCACTACCGCATCAGGATCACCGATGAAGCGACAAGCCCGGTAACGGTGTACTTTGACCAGTCGGGCCTCTCAATCGCCTCGCGGGCCGATGGCCCGGTCACTGGGCCGAAAGTCGGAATCGTCGGGGCTGGAAACGTTGACAGCGGCTATCACTACTGGGCCGTGACGTGCATCAACGCGGCAGCCGAGGAATCGTACCTTGGCCTTGCGACCATCGGTCTGTGCGCCGGCGACAAGGAAATCGCTCTCACTGGCATTCCGCTGGGGCCGAGCGGAACGACAGCTCGCAAGGTCTACCGAACAAAACACTATGGTGGTGTTGAGCCTGTCGATGGGCTGCACTTCTTCTGCATCGCGACGATTTCTGATAACGTGACGACCACAGCCGGAGACAACATCGCCGATGCGGACTTGCCGCTGGACTTCTTGATTTACCCGGACTACGTTGACCTCAACACGATCATTCCGCCATTCATGGTGTAGGTGTAGGAGGACTCATGCTCTGGGATCTTGCGCCCGGCCTGGTGATTCGTGCGTGTGACTACGCCGGCTCTGAGCTGGCGCGCTATCACCCGGCAGTGACCACCACGCAGGCTACCGCCGACGCCGGAGTGAGGCCAACGAGGATTGGGCCGATTGGCTCGTCCGAGGCTGTCAGGGTCGACCGCTACCTGCTCGACTACTCGTACCGGCCGCTTGAGCTTGGCGTCTACAAGACTCTGCCGATCGAGTGGCACGTGGCGTACACGGAGGTCAGGGGCGAGTCGGCGGTGGCATACAACTCCAAAAGCCTCCACGTCGTTCTGAGCTATGCCAGAGGTGGGACAGCCGGCCTCAGCTACCTGGAGATCAGCTTGTTGTACGGCATGCTGGCGACGTGGCGCCGCGTCTGGCTCAAAGAGTACGAGATGACGACGCCTGGCACGAACAGCATGGCCATCATCAGAGCCGTATTCCAGCAGTCAAACCTTTCCCGCGATTGGCCTTCCAGCGGCAACAGTCAACCATACTCGACATT